>Ga0307507_10001605_pt1 | contig 50002 bp, 8 predicted proteins | sample 7_EM_MG_FD_207223 | JGI IMG/M metagenome (GOLD analysis project Ga0307507, IMG submission 207223) | Populus trichocarpa ectomycorrhiza microbial communities from riparian zone in the Pacific Northwest, United States - 7_EM | ecosystem: Host-associated > Plants > Roots > Unclassified | place... | reverse complement strand
AACCTATCTAATACAGTCTCTAGCTTAAAAGGGTAAAGCCCAGTCTTCTCCCATCCGCTTTAAATATTCTTAAAGACAAAAGCTTTATTATATGCGACCCAAAATAGTTAAAAGAAGTCTCGTTTAGTAAGGCGCGTAAAGCCCTCACTGTTAAGGGTAAATTGGTTCAATTCTTGGCTGTAAAATGTAGCCAGTGGAGAGAAGAGAGAGACGTTAAGAGGCTGGAGTCTATGCGTCGAATAAGGAGGATAAACAGCAAGGAGGATTTGATGAAGGTAGCAGTATTCAATAAACCTCATATTGATATAAGAGCCATGGCCATCAACAATAAGCAGCCTCCAGTCTTCTCCTTAACGCGCCTTTACTTTTGTCTCGCGATCGAACAAGGTAGTTAACCACGAATATCCTAAATCGTCGTTCGTCCAGCCTGTCAGTAATAAGGAGAAGAAGCAGCTCTGTTTATTAGGATCAAAATCCTGCAGCCAGGAGTCTTGAATATTACCAGAAACGGCTTGGTAAATAAGGCCAGGTGAAAGGTACATTCCGTCTACGCAGATAGTTGCTAATATAGTAATCCACTCTCTGTTGCCATCTTGATTGACATGCTTAACTCTCCCACTAGTAAAAGCTGCCTTGGAAAAGATCCTTCTTAATTTCTTAAGGAAGCCAATAAGGAAGCCTTTTTCATCCATATTGTACATATTCTGCGGTTGTATATTATACTCAGAAAGCCTCCTGCCTATAAGCTCAAAATATAAGCTATAATATAGTGCCGAATCAGCCTTCTTTCGTGCAGCATTAATAGGGGAAAGGTATCCTGTTTTAAGCTCGTCTTTGTGAGCAGCTAGCCAGCAAGCCGTCCAGTGTTTTCCTGGCTGCCTTCCTATAATTCCAGCTGCAAGATTATGGACCATTGCGGTTATAGGAGGAAGCCCGCGTTCGGTAAGCTTATTGATGTATTTAATAAGCTCCTTGGACTGTATATTGTTAAGGACTCGTTGCTGGTCATAGGCATTCTCCCTAGAGGTAGTGACCTTGTTGAAACGCCTGGAAAGGGTTGAACGGTTAACCCTATACTTGTCTGCCGTTGCCTAAATATTTGGTTTATCCTGAAGCGTCAGATCTGCAAGTGCGGCTTCAATATTCGCCATATTGGTGGTATTGTAATTTGATTTTGATGATTTTAAAAATGCCGATTTTTGGTGGGATGTACCGTGCACGAGGGTGGGACCGTGCACGAGGTGGCCTGAACTTCTATAGGAAGGGATAGGTATATTACCTTTTAAGGTAAATTACAGATATAAGCTAAGAACGTTATTATTACTATAATAAGTAAAAAAAAAAAGTAGTATAGCTAAGAAAAGAATAGAGAACTTAATAAATCTTTATAATTACCTTAAAGAAATAGCTAAACTAGTATAGGTAAGGATAAAAAGATACCATAATGCTAAGAGATCTAAGGGACTAGATCTTAAGGAGGGAGATAAAGTGTGGTTACTATATAAATTTTTTAAAAGTTAACAACTAAGTAAAAAATTAGACTATATTAGACTAGGACCGTTTATAATTAAAGTAAAGATCTTAGAAGTTATATATAGACTTAACTTACTAGAGAAAATAAAGATCTACCCTATATAGTATATTATAATACTAGAACTAGTATATAGGAATATAAAGCTACTAGTTTATAAGGAAGATATATATAGAGGATAAAAAGAGGATAAATAGGAAGTTTTAAGGATTATTAGTTATAAGGATATTAATAATAAAATATAGTATAAAGTAAAGTAGATAGGCTATAATAAGACTATCTAAGAGCCACTAGATAACTTAAAGAACGCTAAGAAAAAGGTATAGGAGTATTAGAAAAGAAAGGGTTAGGTAGTATTAATAAAGAAGGATTGCTAAAAAATAAGTTACCTAAGGGGGACCTAAGAGAAGCACCTATTAAAGTATTTAGAGTTATTTCCCTCTCTATTAGAAGAGAATCTATTCTTTTATTACTAAGTTCCTAAAGGCCTTATTTTATAAGTTTCCACTCCTTAAAATATACCTTTTTATAAACCTTCTCTAAATAAAGCAGCTAAGTAGATGTAGTAATATAAGCCTTTAAGGCCCTCTGCTTAGTGTTATAAGATTATTCTAAGTTAGCTAAAGCTTAAGTTAGCTTACTATTAAGCTTTATAGTAGTAGATTAAACTTAAGACCCCAGTAGTAATTAATAAGAGTATTTAAAGACTGTTAAGAGTAATAAAACGTATATACTTAGCATTAGAAACCAAGTAAACGTTATAGAATAATTAAATATTTGCTTTAGCACACTCTAAGTATAAAGAGGGTTGCTAAGATAAAGGGCTTACTAGCGAAATATAAGCTAACCCCTTTTTTGCATAATAAGAATATAAAGATAGTATAGAAGCAACAGTATAAGTATAGCGTTATACTTTTAAAGAAGAAGAAGCTTTAGGTATAATAAGTAAAGATATTAACTAAATTAATTAAGCGAATATTATACCTCTAGTAGATAACTTAGAGATATTAGAAATCTTTAAGGACAAAGATAAAGAGAAGGGAAATAGTATTATAGATGCTTTAAGTATAATATTATAACTACTTAAAGAAGAGTTAAAAGAAGCTAGTTAGTTAATAAGGGTATAGTCTAGGATGGAACCCGTAGAACTATATAACAAGGAGTAATAATTAAGGTTATATAATGTTATATAAAGTGTATAAAGTATATGGATAGAACGTATATATAACGCGTATATGGCGTATCTTACGTATAAGGAGAGTTTCTTAGGAGTATAAATATGTATTTAAGGACCTATAGTCTCTACATAGATAGTTCCTTTCCTTATAGTAAATCATAGAATATAATTAGAGTTAATCTATTAGGCAACTACTCCACTAGTTATTATTTGTACTTATTACATTGTTGACCTTCTATTTACCTACATACCTAGCCCATTAGCAAGTCTACCGTGGTATTTCCTATAAGGCTTTGTTATAATATAGGAAAAGGGCGAAATTCCTACCTCTTAAGAAAAGCTTATTTCTAAAGCTACTTAGATTAAGAACGCTAAAAGAGACTATCTGGGCAAGTAAAAGGAATAAGACGCCAATAATAAAGAGTATAGAACTAGACCTAGCTTTAATAAAAAGGGCGGATTCTAACCTAACTACTCTATAAAAAGACAACATAAGCAGGCTTTATAACCCTAGAGCAACCCTAGTTAACCCTAGAATAATAATAGGCAGAAACTATAGAACTAAGAGTTATATAGCTGTTATAACTGTGGTAGGAGGGGCTATATACAGCGCTTCTACTGGTAGAAGAAGTAAAAGTTAGCTTAATTAGGAAAAGAGAGAGCCTAGTAAACCTTTACTCCCTTATACTAGGTTAGGAAAAGAAAAAGGGAGTAAGCTACCATATAGTTATTCCTGTCTCTATTTAAGTTAATAATAAATAGGTAATGCAAGACTGCCTTATAGATAGCGGCGCAACTATAGGGTTTATTTCTTAATTACTAGTAAAAGAATTAGATTTGAACCTTAGTGGCTTATAGGTGCGCACTGTTTAAAGCATTAAAGGCTACTAGATTCTATGCTATAGGGAATAAACTTTTTCTATAGCTAGCTAGGACTATAATGGTCTATAGGATACGCAGAAAATACGCTTCTACGCCGCAGAAATTAAGGGGTATAACCTTATTTTAGGATACCTATAGCTTCAACAAGTTAATCCAGATATTAATTAGCCTTTGGCCTTATATTAATATTAAAAGTCTTAACCATACATTATAGTTAAAGATTAAAAGACTTTCTTAAACTATATACAAGAGAAAGGGTAGGTATATACTATATATACTACTCTTAACACCAAGAATGGGGACATAGGGTATTTATTTTTAGATATCCGGCTATATATAGTTAAGGAACTAGAGATTCTATAGGAATATATAGACTTAGAGGATGTTTCTAATAAAGAGGCTGCACAAACCTTACTTAATCCTATATTAGTTAAGCATAAGATAGATATAGGGGACAAGCAACCTCCTTTTAGACTACTATATAACCTATTAGAAAATAAGCTGGTAGTATTATATTAATATATAGTGGACAATCTTTAAAAAGGATGGATTTGGCCTTTTATAAGCCTAGTAAGGATACTAATTATATTTATCCCTAAGAAGGATAGAACCCTATATCTCTATATTAACTATTAGGCGCTTAACAGAATTACTATAAAAAATTACTACCTACTACCCTTAATAGAGGAGCTTATTAATAGACTGTTAGGCGTAAAGATATTTACAAAATTAGATCTAAAAGATATATACTATTAAATCCAGATTAAAGCCGGTAATAAATAGAAAACGGCATTCTAAATATAGTACGGCAACTTTAAGTACCTAGTGATACCATTTAGGCTCACCAATATACTAGTAATATTTTAGGCCTATATTAATAAGGTATTATTGGGCCTATTAGACACGATATATATAGTCTACTTTAATAATATTATAGTCTACTCTAATAATATTATAGTCTACTCTAATAATATTATAGTCTACTCTAATAACTATAAAGCATATACGCACTATATATAAATAGTACTAAAAAGACTGCGGGAATATAAGCTCTATATAAACCTAAAAAAATGCATATTTTATGCTACTAGCATTAATTTTCTAGGCTTTATTATTAGCGTTAATAGAGTATTAATAAAGAAAAGCTAGGTGGACGCTATTAGGGAATAGCCCTACCCTATAACATTTAGAGAAGTGCAGATTTTCTTAGGTATGGCGAACTTCTACTAAATATTTATTATTTACTATACGTAAGTGGTATTCCTAATTACTAATTTACTAAAAGGATTTAAGAATAGCAAGAAGTTAGAACCCTTTATATTTAGAGAAGCCGCTAAGTAGGCTATAGACTAGTTAAAAGATTTGTTAATAATAGTGCCAATCCTAATATACTTCTATTGGGAGTAATATATATACCTTAAAATAGATACATCCGGCTTTACCCTAGGGGCAATTATATCTTAATTAAAAGATGGAAAATAGCATCCTGTAGTATTTTAGTTAAAAAAAAATAACCCCTATAAAATAGTATTATATAATATATAACAGCAGTGGTTCCCAAGGAGGTCAAAAAGTAAGGTAGTAGGAGCACCACAGGTAACTCGCAGGCGCCTCACAGGCGCCTCGCAGGCGAGTCCCAAAAGGCGGGGAGATGGATCACGGGGTTTTCTCAAGTTGGGTCTTTCTTAAGTTGAGTTTTCTCCCTATATGTAAATAAGGAGTAGTCCGCGTGGGCCCAATAGGGATCCAAATCGGACGTTAAGCAATGAATTATTATTATAATATATAACTAGGAGCTACTTATAATAGTTATAGCAATAAAGCACTAGCAATATTATTATATAGGAAGTAATTATCTTATTAAAGTCTTTATAAACTATAACAACCTATAATACTTTATAACTATAAAGGTGTTAAGCGGTTAATAAGCTAGATAGGTAGAGGCACTATTATAGTATAACTTTAAAATTATATACCACCTAGAAAAAATAAATCCTATTAATAGGTTGTTAAAATATCTAGATTATAAGACTAGGAGAATCTAGGATAGTATAGGGGAAATAATTCCTATATTATAAAATTTGCTTAGGAAGAAAAAAAATCTTTCCCTAGAACTATAGAATTTTATAGTAGGGCAGAGGTCCCAGTAATATAGCTACAAAGTACTATAATAATAGAGCTATAGTATATAGTTATAGACCAGGTTATAGACTAAGCAGATATTATAAAGTTAGTGTACCCTAGAATTAGTAAGAATTCTATAGGATATGCTAGAGGTGTTATAGCACCTTTAACTTAACAGCGTATTAGCTGCAAGTTTCTAGATTTAGAGGGGATAGGTTAAATGCCTATTTATAGTATAGCACACTGCATAATGGTAGGAGAATCTACTAGCACTAATAGTTTAAAATGTCTTATACTATACCTAGGGTTTATAATAACGGCGGGTAAAACGGAAGTAAGTAATCTATATAAAACCTTTCTAAATCTTCTTCTTTAAGTACAATAAAGGGACACCTTTAAGCTAAAGAGAGGTGGAAAGATATAGTAAAGACTAACTTGGCTAGAGTTACTAAGAAGCTATAGTAGTAAGACTAAAAGGGTCTATTATGCTTTAAGGGTACTACATATATTCTAAAGAACTAAATAGTTTAAGATAAAATTCTAAAGGTCTTTTATAATAACCCTCTTAGGGGTTACTATAGTGCAAATAGGACCCTTAAGGCCGTTTAAAGGAAATACTTTTAGGATAGAATATCTAAAGAAGTTAAGGACTATGTCACGGAACCCGACCGCAGGGGCCTCCATAGGAGAACCCCGTGCTCTCGCGTACACCTCGCATACAGCTTATGTCAGCTACGCGAGGGTATATTACCCCCTTACGCCCTTAACCCTTATGATTAATCGCGTAACGTTTTATAGACTCCCTAAATATATACGCTTTATAGCCATTGCCCCAGTTCCATAATATTACGTTGCGCCTTTTTCTTTACTGACGCTCAGCCTATAACCAATTCTACGTCTCTATAATATCGCAGACGCTGCTAGAAGCAGCGTGTCTATAAGTTACCTTACTTTGTACTTCTAAAGAATTAACAATAGTAAAACAAAATTTCTTACTAGCTATTATATTAAACTTAAAGAACAACCCAATACCTATATTAAAACCACGACACCAATTAGTCCTAGGGGGATTTAATTTATTAGCCCTAGCCTTAACCCCTAAAGGGAAGCCTAGTGGCTTAAAAGACTACAATAACTATAAGGGGGATATTATTAATGTCTTATCCTTTATTAACTATATAACCATAGATAAATAAGCTAAAGGACTACCACCTATTAAGATTAAGATATAAGACGCTAAGATGTTTATAAAAATAGTAGTATAAGAACCTAACAAATACTACCGCCTTCTATAAAACTACTATCTAAAGCTTATATAAGCCAAGATGCATACGGCTTAAGATTATAATATCATCTAAGACCTATAAGCTTATAAGGCGCTTGCTAATAATACACGTTAAGAGATTAAAGACAACCTCTGCGCGTTTAAACACAACGTCTAATAATTAAAGAAGGTCGAGATTATACTTATTACTATGGTTACTAAAAGAGAGGGTATAATTAAATACTTATAATCTTAACTTAATAAGCACATTTATAACAATATTAGATACCTCTTTACTGCATATAACGCCACCTAAGTCTCTACGCCCCTAGCAACCTTACCTACTTAATACTTAATAAAAGGTTAGCGCTAAGTAGCTTTACCTAATAGGAACCCCTACTATAATAGTGGTGATAATAAAAGCCACAACAATTAAACCTAAACTACTACTATAGGGTCTAATATATGCTACCCTAATCCCCCAATCTTTAAGGATAACTATAAGGAATATAGCCACTAAAAGATATAAATCTGCAAGAAACTAAGATTGGCTATATTATTAGACGAATAAAGGGCATCCTATTTAATAGGCTTTTCACTTAATAGGAGACTAGTAGTCCCTAGAAGTAGCAGTCCCACTAGGAAGTCCTTAATAACCTTAACTAAATATACCGCGACTATAACCTAGTGGCCACTAGTTAAGCTAAACTACACGCCTTAAAGATAAGTCCTACTAAATTATTTAATAAGTTCTGTATTAAATTCTAAAAATATATCAGAGTTTTTACTTAAGACGACGCTAAAGACCAGGAAGATCTTCTTAAAAAAGTCACTTATTACCTTAGTTACGCAGCCGCCAGCCATAACTATAACAATATTTATAATATGGTAGCAGCCCTATAGAAGATTAAATAACAGCTAAACTAGATTACTACTATAAACCTCTACCCAAAGACCTCCCTATAGAAGCCCTCTAGACCTACTAAACCACCAATATTTACTACCTTAAGTAATACCACTAGTTCTAATATTAACCTCTCTATACTAGCCTTCCCAAAGAAGCTACTAAATAGAAAGCGCGAGCTACTCTAAAAGCTAAGGCGTTGCTATAGATACTATTAAGAAGGCTGTCACAGCTATAGCCCAAACTGCCTAATAGCTAGGTTTAGCAGCCGCTGTTAAATACCTAACCCTATACCCCAGACACCAAATATATTACTATACGCCGCTACCGTATAAGACAAAGATGCAGTAATAGTAGTAGAATTAGATATAGAAGCGGAAAACATAAAGTCCTAGCCCTAAGTTGTAGGTTAGAACACTCTAGTAATAGAGGAATCTATATATTAGCTTACTTAATAGATAGCTTAGTAAAAATAGAAGAATGGAAGCAAATAGTTTTATCTATAGAGGGAACTACTACTAAGAAATAATATAAAACCTATTTTATAATTAACTGCGAAGCTACTAATAAATTTATAAATACCTAATTTGTATATACTTATAATCTACCTACCTTACCCCTTACTAAAGCCCATACCCTATAACTCGCTAATGATAGTTATACTATATAAAAGATTACCTATATAGTATAACTCTACCTAAATATAAATAGACACCAGGAGGAGCTTTAGGCCTATATTATACTACTTACAAACTACCTTATTATCCTTAGAATGAACTAGCTTAAATAATACAACCCCACTATTAACTGGTAAAAGAGAGAAGTAACCTTTAACTCTAAATACTACAGAGAGACTTGCCTAGGGTATAGCCTGGCCGCCTCTATCTACTCCCTAGGATATTAACCTAAGGAAACCCTTATTACCCCACCTATAACCAACTGCCACTATATAAGCGCTGCGGCCTTCTACTGCATAGCATATAGGAAAAGCTAGACCGTTGCCGCAGCCTCCTAATTATAACTATATAAGCTTAATAAAGATTAGAACCACGTCCTCTATAGTAATAAAATAGATATAGTTAACCTCCTAAAAAACAATGCCCCTATAGAACTCTATAGACTTTCACCCTTAGACTTTAAGAAGTTTATAAAGCTTAAAAAAGGACTTACTAATAAGGAACTCCGCAAGCTCCTCCCTAAGAGATACCATAACTTTATTAATATATACTTACAAAAGAGCGTAGATATACTCCCCCTATATTAACCTAACGACTATACTATTAATATTAAATAAGGAAAAACGCTACCCTATAAGAGACCCTACCTAATATTAAAAGACAAACTCCTAGTTATTAAAAAGTATATTAATGAGCACCTTAATAAAGGGTTTATTTGTCTTAGTATATCCCTAGTAGCTGCCCCTATCCTCCTTACCAAAAAGCCAAAAGGAGGTATTTAATTCTATATTAACTATAGAGGACTTAACACTATTATAATTAAGAACCAATACCCCGTACCGCTTATACGCGAGACCCTTAAATAGCTTAGCTAAGCTAAAATCTATACTAAGCTTAATATTATTGCCGCCTTTAACTGCCTCTAAATACAGGAAGGTAATAAATAGAAAACCGCATTTATATTACACTTTAGCCAATTTAAATACACCATTATGCCTTTTAGCGTATATAACGGCCTAGGTAGCTTCTAAAGCTATATTAATAACGCCTTATAGGACTACCTTAACGACTTCTACTCTGCATACTTAGACAATATACTTATTTACAGCAATAACCCTTTTAAGTATACTAAGCACGTTTAAAAGGTCCTATAGCGCCTTAGAGACGCAGGACTTTATATTAATTTAAAAAAGTGCGAATTCTTAGTTATAGAAGTAAAATACCTTAAACTAATTGTTACTACTAAGGGTGTCTGTATAGACCCTAAAAAAGTATATATAATTACCAGATAGCAAACCCCTACCTGCATTAAAGATATATATGCCTTTCTTAGTTTCACTAACTTCTATTAGAAATTTATATATAACTTCTTAGGTATTATAGCACTACTTATAGCAATAATACGAACAAAGGGCCTTTCTATAAAAGGAAGAAAAATATATCTATATTTTATCTAGATGCCTAAATATAAAAAGGCGTTCTAAGACTTAAAAGATGCGTTTACTAAAGTACCTATTCTAGCTTACTTTATACTAGGACGACAACTCTATCTTAAGACTAACTCCTTAGACTATATTAACGTAGGCGTCCTCTTCTAGATGGGTAATAACGGTCTTCTCTACCTAGTTACATTCTACTTATCTAAGCTTATACTATAAGAATGTAACTATAAGATCTATAATAAGGAACTCCTTGTAATTATATAAGCGTTTACGTTAGGAAAAAATTTACTAGCATTAAATTTTACTTTTCTGCCATTTTAGCATTTCCTAGCATTTAGCAGCTAAATGCGGCATTTATAACTAAGTATTAGCATTTAGTAGCTAAATGCGGCATTTATAACTAAGTATTAGCATTTAGTAGCTAAATGCGGCATTTATAACTAAGTCTTAGCATTTAGCTGCTAAGTGCTAACTATATAATTACTAAGCATATATAAAAGTTTAATTTTTAATTTTTATTAATATTAGTAAGCATATATAAAAGTATAAAAGTATAAATTTTAAATATTATTAATATTAGTAAGCATATATAAAAGTATAATTTTATATTTTTAATATTTTTAAATATTAGTAAGCATATATAAAAGTATAATTTTATAATATTAATAATAATAAATATTTTATATTTTATATTTTATATATACTTTATTAATAAATATTAAAATTAGTACCCCTAAAGCTCTGTATAAAGTTCTATATAAAGCTCTGCATAAAGTTCTATACGAAGCTCTATATAAAGCTCTGCACGAAGTTCTACACAAAGCTCTATATAAAGCTCTGCATAAAGCTCTGCATAAAGTTCTGCACGAAGCTCTATATAAAGGTCCGCACAAAGGTCTGCGCAAAGCTCTATACGAAGCTCTATATAAAGCTCTACACAAAGCTCTGCACGAAGCTCTATACAAAGCTTTGTACAAGGCTCTATACAAGGCTCTACACGAGGCTCTGCACGAAGGTCTGCACGAGGCTCTGCACGAAGGTCTGCATAAAGGTCTGCACGAAGGTCTGCACTGTCACGGCACTGACCTGACGCGTTGTTATGACTCGGCGTTGTTATGACACAAGCACAGACCTGACCCCTGAGCACTGACCCTATGCGTACGTGTACATATATCCTGCCTTACCTCCTGTACTCCTGTACCCAGATAACCGTCGTTAGAGCCAGATAACCGTTACCAGAGCTAGACGACCGTCGCCAGAGCTAGACGACTGTTGCTAGAGCTAGACAACCGTCGCCAGAGCTAGATAACCGTCACTAGAGCTAGACGACCATTGTTAAAGCTAGACGACCGTCGCCAGAGCTAGACGACTGCTGCTAGAGCCAGACGACAACCCGTTTAAACGACTAGCCAGCGAACACTATAAACGATTTAATCAATTGATTGAATTAAGGTAACATAGACAGGTAGGCATAGATATGTAGGCACAGACAGGTAGGCATAGACAGGTAGGCGCAGACAGGTAGGTATAGATGGGTAGGCATAGTAGACAGATAGACAGATAGGTAGGTAGGTAGGTAGATAGATAGGCAGGCAGGCAGGTAAGTAGGTAGGTAAGTAGAAGAGAACCGTCGCTATATTATATTAAATTATCTAAAATAATATAATTTATTTAATAATAACTATATAGGAAGAGTAACGCTTATCTATTGCTTAAAGTAAGTAAGATATACAAAATGCGCAAGAAGGGCATTATATATTAATTGCGCATTAAGTATAAAATGCGCATTAAGTATAAAATGCGCATTAAGTATAAAATGCGCATTAAGTATAAAATGCGCATTAAGTGCAAAATGCGCAATTAGCTGTATTGTGTTATTGGTTTCTATTAAATGCGGCAGTATACCGCCTCTTAGTTAATACCATATGCTATACGTTATAATGCGCGAAATGCTGCCAAATGCTGTAAAAATGCTGGTAAATTTTTTCCTGACGTAAGGAATTCTAACCAGGACTCTCCTTAGTAGAACTTGACTAGCTAGCTAAAATCCTTATAGATCATTGCAACCTTAAGTACTTTATAACTATAAAATAACTAAACTAATACTAAGTATGTTAGAACGAGTTCCTCTCTAGTTTTAACTTCAAAATTGTATATAGGCTAGGAGTATAAGGTACTAAGCCTAATAGCTTAATACGCTGTTTACAAGACCTTCCTTAGTTAGAAGATGACCCTTATAATTAATTCCAATAACAAATAATCCTAAAAGTATAAAACTTAGCCCTAGGTATATTACCTAAAACAGAACCAACTGCCCCTTAGCTTTATACCATAGAACTAGAGTTACCCCCTAAAATTAATAAACTTATTACTGCAGTATATAACACCTCTATTAACCTATTACTATATTAACTAATTACTATAAAGATTGCTAGCACCTATATACTGCCTACTAACCTCTAAAGCTTAGGCTAAATTAATATAGCAGCCTTAGAAGTAAAAGAGAATAGGCTCTATTATAGAGGCCGTCTATTTATCCCTAACTTAGAAGACCTATAACGGCAACTAATCTAAATAGCCTATAACCTCTAATTAAGCGACTACCTAGGTAAAGGAGGAACCTATAAGCTCCTTAGCTAATACTACTTCTAGCCCAAAATAATAGACTTAGTTAAATGCTTTATAAGCACCTGCTACGGCTATAAACATACTAAAGCATTTTATATAAAGTACCAAGGACTGCTACACCCTTTACTAGTACCTATACGCCAATAGGCAAATATCGCCATAGATTTTGTTATTAACCTACCACCTTATAAACGACATGGCCAAACCTATAAGAACATCCTTATAATAATATACCGACTTATAAAAGAACGCCACTATGTCCTAACTAAAGGCGTAGCTATAAGCGAAGTTGCCAACGCCTTCCTCTATAAAGTCTACCAACTACACAGGTTACCTAACTCTATTACGTCTAACCAAGGCACACAATTTAACTCTAATATATAGAGGCGGATCTACCAACGCCTTAGTATCTCCGTTAAGATATCTATATCCTTTTACTACAAAACTGCGGGATAACTAGAAAACGCTAACACTAGTATAAAGGCGTACTTATAACAGGTAGTCGCCTATAGTTAAGACAACTAGGTAGACCACTTTCCGCTAGGTAAATTCGCAGTAAATAACTACATCTTAGCCACTATAGGACTTACCCCGTTCTTTATAAATAAAGGATATTACCTATAATCTAGTATAGAGCCACCAGAGCCTATTAATAAGAAACTGCTATATAGAAAACGCCTTAAGACGCTACTTACTAATTAATATGCAGACTGTATAAAAGACCTACTTAACTACTATAAAGGAGAGATGGCCTAGGCCTAAGTAAAACAAGCTTACTTTACTAACTATTATAGAACACCACCACCTAAGATACGTGTTAGCGACTAGGTATAGTTAGATATACGCAATATCTCCATATAGAGACCTATAAAGTCACTTAATTATAAGAACCTTGGCCCCTACTAGATTAAATAAGTTATTAATAGAGGAGCTATATATAAACTAGAGCTCCCACCTACCTTAGCCACCCGTAGGATATAGCCCATATTTCACCTATAGCTACTACACCTTTACCAGCCTAATCCTCTACTAGGACAAATACAGCCTAAACCCCCACTAGTACTAATCTAAGATAAGAACAAAGACGAGAACTATAAGGAGTGGACTATTAAACAAATTATTAACTCTAAATACTTTAGCAAAGGCAGAGGACGGCGGCTCTACTATAAAGCTACCTACACAGGATTTAACATAGATTAGCCAGAATAGCAACCATAGAAAGATTTTAAAAACATAAAAAATCTAATTAGTGATTTCCACTACGTAAACCTATAGAAACTAGGCCTAAGCAGAGATTTTATACCTAATCCCCTATAGGAGCCGTCATAGCTAAATTGTTATACATTACCGTTACGTAACTACTCCAATAAGATATTAAGGAACTTTAACCAGCGGTTAAAGTTATTTAATTAGTTAGATTCTAGACGCTAAGGAGAAGCCAGCTAATTAGGATTTTTTATCCCTAGGATAGAAAATCGCTATTGGCTTACTTGCTACTAGCGCCTTAGCAATACCCTTACGCCTTACCAAATCCCTAACAGCCTCCTTCCCCTCTATAGCCTAGTACCTTTGCATAGTAGCAACCCATAAGCTTTAAGTTAGAAGCACCTATACGAACCCATTATACCTATAACAATATTTCTTCTTCTAGATACCCCACTATATATATATAGCAACCACAGCGTTGCCAAAGCTCCGCCTTAATAGGAGGGGGGGTAGTGTTACGGAATCCGACTGTAGGGGCCTCTATAGGAGAACCCCGTGCTCTTGCGTACACCTTATATACAGCTTATGTCAGCTACGCGAGGGTATATCACCCCCTTACGCCCTCGACCCTTACAATCGATCGCGCAATATCTTGTAGACTCCCTAAATACATACGCTTTATAGCCATTGCCCCAGTTCCGTGACAGACTATATATTAAAATATAATATATACTAAAGGGTACAAATATCTAGGCATTACCTATATAGTAAGTTATTAGTGCTTCCTATTCTATAAAGACCTATATTAAAATTAATAATAGATTTTATAATAGGCTTACCCCCTACTAAAATAAGAACTAGAGAGGTTACTAATACTATCTTAGTAATTATTAATAGATATATAATATAATGAACGCCTTATAGGAAACACCATGGTAGATATATTATTGGGCTAGGTGTATAGGTAAATAGGAAGTTAACAATGTAATAGTAACAAATAATAACTGGTAGAGTGGTTACCTAATAGATTAACTCTAATTATATTCTAAGATTTACTATAAGGAAAGGAACTATTTAGGTAGGGACTGTAGTCCTTTAAATATATATCTATACTCTTAAGAAACTCTCCTTATACATAAGGTACATATTATATATATTATATATACGTTCCCTTTATATACCGCATACTCTATATATAATATTATATAACTTACTTACCATTCCTTATTATATGGTTCTATAGGTTCTATCCTAAACCATACTTTTATTAACTAACTAGCTTCCTCTAACCCCTCTCTAAGTAGTTATAGTACTATACTTAAAGTATCCATAACACTATCTCTCTCCTCTTTATCTTTATCTTTAAAGATTCCTAATATCTCTAAGTTGTTTACTAGAGGTATAATATCTATTGGCTGTTACGGCACTATTACAGACCCTAGTTAGGGACTCGGCCGAGCCGGGCCTTGGCTCCATGTATATAGACGTGTCCTTTCCTCGACCTTCTTCTAGTCCTCGTCTTGGAATTCTCGTTCACTGGCTACCAATAGATTCTGTTCTTTTGACTAAGCCTTTACATTGGCTTAAATTGGTTAATATTATTACTTACTATACCTAAAGCTTCTTCTTCTTTATAAGCACAATATTATGCTTAAACTATTACTGTAATACTATCTCTTAGTAAAATAATACCGTCTTTATGTTCTTATTATATAAAAGAGGGGTTAGTTTATATTATGTTATTAAGTCTTATAGTTTGGCAACCCTTTTCCTATTTAGAGTGCACTAAAGTAAACATTTAATTATCCTGCAATATCCGCTTGGTTCCTAATACTAAATATACGCATCCTATTACTCTTAATAGTCTTTAAGTACCCTTATTAATTACTACTAGGGTCTTGGGTTTAATCTACCGCTATAAAGCTTAACAGTAAGCTAACTTAAGCTTTGGCTAATTTAAAATAATCTTATAATACTAGGCAGAGGGCTCTAGAGGCTTATATTACTATATTTACTAAACTACTCTATCTAAAGAAGGTTTATAAGAAGGTGTATTTTAAGAAATAAAAGCTTATAAAATAAGGCCTTTAGGAACTTAGCAATAAAAGAATAGATTCTCTTCTAGTAGAGAAAGAAATAGCTTTAAATACCTTAGCAGGTGTTCCTTTTAGGTCCCCCCTTAAGTAACTTATTCTTTAGTAATCCTTCTTTATTAATACTACCTAACCTACTCTCTTTTAATACTCCTATACCTTTCTTATAGCGTTTTTTAAGTTATTTAGTGGTTCCTAGGTAGTCTTATTATAGCCTATCCACTTAACCTTATACTATATTTTACTATTAATATCCTTATAACTAATAATCTTTAAAACCTCCTATTTATTTTCCTCTTGTTCTTTATACATATCTGCCTTATAAACTAGTAGCTTAACATTTCTATATACTAGCTCTAGTATTGCAATATGCTATATAGGGTAGATCTTTATTTTCTCTAGTAAGTTAAGTCTATATATAACTTCTAAGATCTTTACTTTAACTATAAATAGTCTTAGTCTAATATAGTTTAACTTCTTACTTAGTTATTAACTCTTAAAATTTTTATATAGTAGCTATGCTTTATCTCCCTCCTTAAGATCTAGTCCCTTAAATCTCTTAGCATTATAGTACTTTTTTATTCTTTCTTATATTAGTTTAGCTATTTCTCTAAAATATATATAAAGATTTATTAAGTTCTCCATTCTTTGCTTAGCTATACTACTTATTTTCTTTACTTATTATAGTAATAACAACGTTCTTAGTTTATATCTATAATTTGCTTTAAAAGGTAACATATCTATCCCTTTCTATAGTATTACATTATACGCAAACTATATAACTAGTAATAATAATACCTAATTGTTCTGTACGTGGTTAATATAATGCCTTAGATACTACTCTAATATTTAGTTTAGTCTCTCTATTTATCCGTTTATTTATGGATAGTATACTATTAACATTACTGCTTAAACCCCTTATTTGGCTAAGAATACCTCCTAAAATACTACTATAAATCTTGGATCTCTATCTAATATAATCTTTATTAGTGCTCTATACCTTATAAACACTTCCTTAATATAGATTCTAGCTATATCTTCTATTAAGATTTCTTCTATACACGCTATAAAGTAGCCCCACTTAGTTAACTTATCTACTATTACTAAGATTATATTATAATCTTATCCGGTAATAGGATCTCTTAACTTTAGTAGTTTTATAATAAAGTCCTATAATATGACTTCCTATAGTCTTTCTAGTACTTTGATAGGTTATAGCTCTCTATACAGCCTATATCTTATTAGTTTATTTCTTTAACAGTCTAAACACTTCTTTATAACTTTTCTTGCTAGTCCCTAAATTCCTTAAACAATATACTCCTCTTAAAGTCTTAACACTAGGCCTATAGCTCCATTATATCCTTAAGTCATTCCCTTATAGAATTCTCTTATAACCTCTTTTATAACTGCCACCGGCATATATATAGTCTCTTAGTACTTATACTGCTCTAAATCTAGATCCTTACTCTACACTTCTTAGATCTTTTATAACTAATTACTTTCTAGTGTCTTATAGACTTACTCTAGTTCTTTTTTAGTTATAGCCGCTAGCCTTAAATAATTGTACCTAATTAGTTTATCTTTATCTTTCCTTAGCATAGCGCCTAACGGCTTTTTATTATTTTATAGTTCTGTTTTCCTACTAAGTATATCTACTCTTGCGTTTTTAGTTCCCTTAATATACTAAATTTCAAAGTAATATTCTGCAAGTATTTCTACCCATCTAACTTATCTTTAGTTAAGTTCTTTTATTATTAGGAACCCCATTAGGTTCTTATAGTTTCTCTATACCTTACAAGAATGCTCTCTATTCCTTAAGTACTATAACTATTCCTAATAACTTTTTATTATAGATGTTATAGTTTAACTCTAGTGGTGTTATTTTTTAACTATAGTACGCTACTAGATGCCATGCATCTTTATGCCTCTGTAGTAAGTATACTCCTAGTACAAAATCTAATATATCTGTTTCTACCACTATATTTAACTATAGTTAGTATATCTTAAGAATTAGGTCCTAGGTAAATAACTTTTTAAGTTCTCTAAATAGTTTCTTCTACTCCTTACCCTATATCCATAGCTCTCCTTTTTTTATAAGCCTTATAAATAGCTTAATACTTTTTAACCATTATGCTATAAACCTCTTATAGTAGTTGCAAAACCCTAGGAACAACCTTAACTATATAATGTTCTCTAGTTCCTACCAACTTACTATAGCTTCTACTTTCTTTAGGTCTATACTAATTTTGCCTAGCTTAATAATAAATTTAATAAAATTGGTCTTCCTAGTAAAGAACTTGCATTTCTTAATTGCTACTAGCATCTTTTCCTCTTATAGTCTCTTTAAGACCCACTTAATATATTCTCTATATTCTTATTTACTCGCTAAATAGATAATAATAATAATAAGGTATTCTCCTAATACGCTATTAATCTATTTCTAAAACGTTACTGATGTATTTATAAGCCTAAACTATATAACTAACGGCTTATATAGTCCTTCCTTAGACCTAAAGGCTGCCTTCCACTTATTACCTTCCTTAATTCTAATCTAATAGTACGCCCATCTTAGATCTACTTTTATAAAAATTTACGCGTTGCCTATTTTATTTTAGATTTTACTAATTAAAGGTAAAGGATATCTATCCTTTCTAGTAATGCTATTTAACTGCTATAGTTAATACACATCCTAAGTTCTCTATTCTTTTTTAGGATAAATAGTACTAGATAACCTGCTAATAACTATAATGGTCTAATATATCCCTTTCTTAAGTTTTCCTAAATAAACTCCTTAAGCGCTACTAACTTGGTTTTAGTAAGCTTATAGATTAAAAAGAACTTTAAACTTATTCCTAGTTCTAATTCTATTTTATAGTTCTATACTATATATTCTAATAGCTTTTCACTATACTTATAGTATCTCTTTAGTATATAACTTAAGCCTTGCTTGGTCTCTTTATATATTACTCCAACTTAGTACTATACTATCTTAGTATATTATTATATCTTACATTATCTAGTATCCTTAATATTAACTTAACCTATAACCTAATTAATTCTTAGTATCGCCTCGTCCTTTCCTAATAGTAGGATAATAAAAAATATCTTAATCCTCTTTCCTTTAATAGTTAGCTAAATAGGTCCTATTTTAAGATTAATAATGCCCCCTTTATAGGCTATTAGATCTTCTGAAATTATTATTAACAGGTATAGGTGTTCTTTTTGTCTATACAGCAACCCTATTCTTTTAACTGCTATAGGTAATATATGGTTTCCTATCGCTCCACTATCCACTAACACTTTAAACTTTTAATCTTACTAATTAACTTATAAATTTAGGTGTTATCCTATAATTCCTTTAAGGGTCTAAGGCTCTACTACTAGCTCCCTTTAGTCCTATAGGCTTCTACTTTTCCTAACTATTAGCTATTAATCTTTAACTATACTTAGTCCTTCTATAGCTAATACTTAGTTCGCTTTTTATCTTTAATATACTATAGACAAGTATTTTCTAGGCACTTTCACTACTATTATCTATCTAGGTATTCTTTTATAAGGAATCTTCCTAGTTAAAGTATTAAGTCTCCTAACTCCTAAACTTCTACTAGGTACCAACTATGCATATACTTTATATCTCTATACTACTTTTCCTTTAATATCCAATATATCCTTATTAAATACTTATAATATTTGTCCTCAAGTGTCCTATATATATTATATATATTATCCATATATACAATCCAGGCTAATATATAATGCGCTAGGTGCTTTAAGTCAACTTTTAGTTTATCTTTGTCCTTAAGTTTAAACCTTTTCCATATTAATCTAAATATTGCTACATTACTTACTAGTACTAATACTTATATTATTTCTCTCTAGTCTATAGCCTATTCCTCTAGGTTCTTTAATACTATAATTAATGCTCCTTTAATATAACTGATCTATTTTTCCATTATTAGCTAATTTAGTACAACTTTTTCATCTAGCTATATATAGAAGTCTTCCTACTTATTATTTCTGTGTTACTAATACTACTTCTAGTAAAGCTCCGTAAGCCTATACAATTTATCTATAAGGAAGTATCTCCTTATTACTATATCGTTGTAACCTTTAGTGTGTCTTTCTGCAAATCTAGTTAGAATCCCTAGATCCTTTTCTTACTCTGGTTTATCTAACTACTTAGCTCTTAGCATTCCTACCCTTGGCCTATTTATAACTTTTTATATAAATACTTAGTCCCTTATATATCCTAGTATAGCTAATCTCTAATCTAGCTTCTGTTCTTACTATGCGATAATTCATTACCTAAACTTATCTATACTTTCTTATTTTCTATATCTTACAGTTAGATCTTTAAAGTTATTTTACTTCTTAATCGCCGTGTTAACTTTTTAACTTTTAGGCTAAATACAATGTTTGCCTACTGCGGACCTTATTCATTCTTTAAAATCTTAGCTCCCTAGAAATCTTTATTTTAAGCTTATTCGCTTATCCTTAAACTAAGCTACTGCCCTTTCCCATTAGTTATTATCCGTTATGGGTTCTTAGGTATGTCTTATCTTATCTTAAGAATCTTAAGCCTTTAGCCTTTTGCCTTTATTAAGTGTAACGGAACCTTATAGCAGGAACTACAGTGGGTTTGTCAATAGGCTAAGTGTATAGATATTTAAATAAAGTCAACAATGTAACAGTACAAGATAATAACTGGTGTGGAGTGGTTGCCTAATAGATTAACTCTAATTATATTCTAAGATTCACTACAAGGAAAAGAACTATCCAGGTAGGGACTGTGGTCCTTTAAATACACATCTATACTCCTAAGAAACTCCCCTTATATATAAGGTATGTAAGATATATAAGGTACGTAAGACGTCCCTTATAGTCCTTATAGATTACACAGAGCTTATTACGTAACCTTGGTTACCATTTCTCGTTATATAGCTCTACTGGCTCCATCTTGGACCGTGCTTTTATTAACTAACTAGCTTCTTCTAACTTTTCTCCAAGTAGTCGCAACATTATACTTAAAGCGTCCGTAACACTATCTCCCTCCTCTTTATCTTTGTCCTTGAAGATTCCTAATATCTCCAAGTTGTTTACTAGAGGTGTAATGTCTGTCTGATTAATTTGGTTAATATCGTTGCTTATTATACCTAAGGCTCCTTCTTCTACCTCTGCTGAAAGTTAGTCTCGCACCGTTATACCCATACTATTGCTAGGTAAAGTTATGCCTTCCTGTTCTTGTTGTGCAAAAAAGTGGTTAGTCTGTGTTATAATAGCGTCGCCTGTTAACCAACAACTATCCTCTTATATGGAGTATATGCAAGCGAATATGTAGTTGTCCTATAATGTTTAAACCGTGTCTAACGCTAAATATACGTATTCTATTACTCTTAATAGCCTTTAAGTACCCTTGTTAATTGCTGCTAGGGTCCTAGGTTTAATCTACTGCTATAAAACTTAATGGTAAACTGTTAGAGGCCTTGGCTGAGATTTACTAGCTTTAGCGTGATAATAAACTTTGTCTTGCCCGTATTTAAGACGAGGAGTATTATACCCTTAAGGCTTGTTAGAACGCTTACGCCTGTCTTCTTTATCTTAAGAAAGTTCGCAAAAAGGTTCGTTCTAAGAAGTGAAAACTTGTGAAATAAGGTCTTTAGGAACTTGGCGATAAAAGAACGGACTCTCTCCTAATATAGAGGGAAATAACTCTGAATATGTCGGCAGGTGCTCCTCTTGGGTCCCCCTTAGATGACTTATTCTTTGGTAATCCTTTCTTGTTAATACTACCTAACCTATTTTTTTCTAACACTCCTATACCTTTCTTATAGCATTTTTTAAATTATCTAGTAGCTCCTAGGTAGTCTTATTATAGCCTATCCACTTTACTTTATACTATATTTTATCCTTAACGTCCTTATAACTAACGGTCTTTAAAACTTGCCATTTATTTTCTTCTTATCCTCTATATGTATCTGCCTTATAAACTAGTAGCTTAATATTCCTATGTGCTAGCTCTAGCATTATAATATGCTATATAGGGTAAATCTTCATTTTCTCTAGTAAGTTAAGTCTATATGTGACTTCTAAGATTTTTACTTTAACTATAAATGGTCCTAGCCTAATATAGTCTAACTTCTTACTTAGTTGTTGTTGGTTACACAAGGTGATATCACGTAGCTACGGTTCGTAGATAGTATGATAATTGTTGTTCTTTTTGTTCCTTAGGAATGTAGGAGGGTGAGGAGCTTAAGGCTCCTCGCCACGCTAGTGCCGCGGCGACACATAACGGCAACTTGCCGCATGTAACGGCAACTTGCCACACGTGACGGCAATTTGCCTTGTGGGATAACCACTTGCCTTTATTCCCAACACTGGCAACTCTTCTTTTTATAGTTGCCATCTATATATATATACCGCTTAACTAGCGTAATAAATATCAATCCTCCTTATTTACTATTACTATTATAATATAAGTCTCGCTATCCTAAAAATTGCCTTTTAGCATATGGTGCTTTCTTGCTTAGGAGCTGTGGGTAGATATCTTATTAAGGCCGCTAAGGCGCTAGTAGTAAGTAAGCTAATAGCGATTTTTTATCCCGGGGATAGAAAATCCTAATTGGCTGGTTTAAGTTAGGGTCTATAGAATGTTATACTCCTACTCCCTTTTAACCTAACCTTTAACTTATATATATAGAGTATTTATGTTAACAAACGTTTCTAGAGCCTTGTTTGGGTTTGCCTTTATTATTATATCTACTAGGTTGTCTTAGCCATTAATCTATTAAATCTTAAAGAGTTCTTGCCGCTTATAGGATTGCTAAAGTGCTATAATATTAATTATAAGACGCTTCTCCTTTATAGTACTAAGCTTAACCAAGCACTTATAGAGGGAGTATAAATTAGTGTATATAATTATAGGGATAATAGGAACTTTAAGTTAATCTATAATTATCTTTAGGGTAGTTCCAATTATAATTACTATGTTAACTCCGCTAACTATTCCATATATCTCTAACGCTAGAACACTTTAAGTAACGCGCTTGCTTTTAGTTAAGCTCTAATAGATAAGGTTGCTATAGATTATAAAGTTATTCTCTCTAGTAGATTTATTTATAATAATAATTTTATATTCTAGCTGGGAGCTAAAATCTTTATTATTTATAAATGATCTATTAATAAATACAAAGAGCTTAGTGGTAGGAAGATTAATAGGTATATAGAGTAGTCCTTAATTAAGATGGGTTATTTACTAGGAAAGACATTTATTTAGGGCAAGAACGTTATCCTTAGTTAGTTCCTAGTATTAGGTAGTAACAAAGAGATTAAATAAAGCCTTAGGTTAATAGATAGAAGCAATATAAGCTCTATAAGCACGTTACTCCATATATCCTTGCTTTAGAGAATTAATGTTAATAACATTAATCTTCTTACCTTAACCCTTCTAGTGCAAAGTAATAGAATCCTTATTTAGGGAGAGGATGCATCTATTAAAGAGTAATAGTGTTATTAAATTAAGCTTTTCTTTTAGCTTTGCTATAAGATTTGCTTTTACTAGCTTATCTTCTTTAAGAGCTAAGAATTGGTTATCTCCTAAGATAATTATATTATTAGTTTATATACTAATAATTCCAAACAGAGTTCCTGTAGTTGTAATAAGGAAGCAGGGATTAAATATAGATATAGTTATTAAAAGCTTCTCTTTATAGTGCTTGCTATAGGTAGCCCACTAATAAGTTTCTGCCTCTATGATTCCGTATAATAGCTTAAGCACAACCATAATTATATCTTTGGGATATTAGTGGCGAATTTGCTCTGGAAGGTGCGCTAATATTAAGCGCTAAAGGTGTGTCTCTAATTTAGTGTAGGCCTAAATAATATCTTATAAATAGACCGCCATTCTATTCTTTATTAAGGAGGGAGCTAATATAACAATAACTTGTTAACTAGCTTGTTGAATTATAGGAGATTATATAAAAATTATCTCCTTACTATTATTATTGTAACCTTAGATAATAAGCCTTAATTTCTTAAATGGGGCGTTAGTAGCCTTGCCCTTAATCTTATTAACTATCCTTAACTTAAAGATATAAACTTTATTAAACTTAGTAGGGTTATACTTCTTAAATTTAAAAACTTCTCTTATAATAAGACTATTAATTTCTTGCTTATCTAATGCTTAGAACAGAGCTCTTGGAGTTATAATATAACCTTCCTTTTAGAGCTGTTTTGTAAGCTTAAAGTTAGCATTCTCTTTAGCCGTTATAAAGGCCATTAATAACTTAACTCTATTCTTAATGGTGGCAATAAATTGTTCTTTAAAATTAACAAGATATTGGCGATTTTGTGATCCCTTTAGGCGACCTCTACCGCGTTATAGTTGTGGCGCATCTACTATAATTATATTAGAATTGTAGTTACCTTCTAGAGCATATTACTTATAGTTCTCTTTTAGGGCATCTTCTAGGGCATCCTATAAAGGCTTAGAATTATTATCTTTATAGTAAGGCTTAATAACAGTTAAATAGAATTAAGTGGGTCTGTAAGGTATCTAAATAGTATAGGTTTAACTATTAATTACAATAAGTTAATATGGGCCTAACTATCCTCCCTTTTTACGCTATATACGTACCTTAGACTAGAGTGGCAGATTAAGCGTAGTTAAGGTGTTTAGGCCATTTCTTATTCCTAGTACGTTATTAACCTGGCATGTGGTGTAGAGGTGTTACACCTCCTTTATTGCCTTATAAATTACCTTAGCTTATTACATAATAGAGGGAGATAGTAGAGAATTGTTAGTTATTTAAGGGTAGGCGCTAAAGACTAGTAATATAGGTATAAGTCCATCTAGGCTAGCGGAATTATTAGTAGCCTTAATAGCTATTTGCAAGGTAAGTTCTTTACTAGCGTCCTTTAGTTCTAAAGAGATAATCTTATATGTGCGGCGTAATAGTATATAATATCACTCCACTTTTCTAATACTATTATATGCCTTAATAGGGACTTCTTTAGCCTTAATTGCTATTGCCTTTATTTATTGTCAAAACTCTATAAATAAGAAGTTCTTTCCTATATTATAGACAATTTAATTAGGGGGTCCTAGGTAGACATCTATCTAGCACAATTAAAGGGTATTCTATGCGTTTCTTACTAATATATCCTTTAAGAAACGTGCGGCTTAGAAGGAGGTTAAGAAGTTAATAACTTAGAGTACTAGCTTACCGCTAAGATATATAACGTTAACGATAATACAGAAGTTAAAGTTGTAGTTATCTTTAAGGGTAAACTTAAATTGGCTAGGGGACTTCTAGTTTATTTAGCAGTAATAGCAGTATTTTATAAGATGCTTAATTGCCTTAACCTTGCCTTTATAGCCTACTTGCTAAAGAACCCTAAGTAATTAATAAATAGATAGGTGGCCAAAACGATAGTGTAGTTGGCGTAACTCTAACTTAGTTAAGTGGCTTTAAGTAATACTCTTTTCTAGTTAATAAAGGAGCAACTAGGGGTAACCCTACTTGCGTATAACAGGCACCTAATTATCTCCTTAAATAAGTACATTCTTAAGGTTATTAAGCTTAATGCCTAATTTATCTATATCTCTAATACAAAATAGAAATGGGGTGTTTATGGGAATAATATAAAAAGTGATATACCCTAAGGGGGTTTAAACTCTAATTATGCTAAGGGAGATTATAGTACCCTTGCTAAAACAAATCGTGTATTGGCCTATTGTTAAATAGTTAATCTAAACAGAGCTATTAAGCTGCTAAAGGGCTTAAACTTAAGGTTCTCCTACTATAGATACTCCTGCGGCTCTAGTGTCTAGCATAATACTATAGAAGACATTTGCCGAGTATCTATTATTAAAGGAGAATATAGAACTCCCCCTTGGCTTATTAAAGATATCTGACTTTATAATAGAGTAGAGCGTAGATTGGTCATTAAGAATAGCAATAGTTTGTATGCCATTTACCTTACTATACTCAGTAAAGTATTAGTTAGGAGAGTAGTCCTTAATTTCTATATCTATAAGGAGCTGTTTAATCTTATTAACCTTACCCTTAAGGTCTTCTACGCCTTCGTATTAAACTAGGAAGCTTTAGAAGGAGGCTATAGTAACCTTATAATTTCCAACGTTTCTTATACTCTAACGAAACTTGTTATATACCTCCTTTTGCTTATTAAGGGAGTGTCTAGTTAACTAGCAATTTGGCTTCTTACAAACATAGCACTTCTTCTAGCAATTACTTTAAAATAAACCTCCATAAGGACCTCCATAATTACCTTATAGTTAACGTTAATTGTACCCTCTTCCGTATTCCCTACTATGGCCACTATATATTTAATCAGTCCAGTTATAATTATGTTAGTTGGGAATACTTAGTTAGGTAGGGTTTTTGGTATAAAACTATTAAGATTCTTATATTTGTATTGCAGTACCTACAGCGGAGCGTAGCTTAGCATATACTCCTTTAAACGTATCCGCAGGTTTATATAGCGCTAAGTTACACTTAGGAACGCCATGGCATGCTAAGATAACCTAGTCCCTTAGGCTGTTCTTATTTTGGTAAGTTTTAGTAAGGCCATATTAGATTTTCTAAAGTTTATTAAAGAGTAGTTAAAGGCACTCTAAATAAGTCTTTATTAAGTTAGAAGCAATAACTCTTTGGAATATAGTCTCCTGCCATTTAGATATATAAAGTTGGCGATTCTTATTGGTCTTAAAGTGGGCTCTAGTAAGCTAAAGTATTATATTAAAGCTATAGTTTCTACCCACAATATAGTTGTAATAAAATATCGCTGCCCGTCCCTTTAACATAATAGAGAAAGCGTAATAGTACTGGTGGCTTTAAATTCTAACTTTATTGCAACAGTTATAAAAGACCTGTAGTTTTATTCCAAGTATATTATACAGTTCTCCTCTAAACTTCTTCTCTTCGTCTAAATATACCTTTATCAGATTTGTAACTTCTTATAGTAGAGGCTCACTGGTTAGTTAGAGTAGAGAAGCTAGAGGCGGCGGAGGTGGAGGAAGAGTACCTCTAGGTGGGAGAGCACCTCTAGGTGGGAGAGTAGCGTTCTAGGGGTTTCGTTCTAAATTAAAGTTACCTTTTAAAGAATATAGGTTGGTTCTGGGTTTCTATAGTTAATATATAATCTTAGCTTCCGTCTATACTAGTTCTTCTATACTAATAATAACGGCCTAAATATTGCTAGCAATTGGGTTACCGTTCTTAGCAATATATACCCCGTTCCTATAGAGGAAGTCTTAAAAATCCTAAATAATATCAACATTGCTAAGTGCCTAGGTGTTGGCGGTCCATCCTGCGAAATCCTCCCTAAAATATTCCCACAGCTGTAAATTGGTATAGTGTTTACTTTAGTAGAATATAATACGGTGTAGGAGAAAGCCATTAACTTATTTTATAGTATAAGTTGTTGTGTTAAAGGTAAATTCGTTCTAATTTTTATTAATAAGTTTCGCGTATAAAGCTACCCCTAGTGGTAAGGAGTCTTCCCAGTTATTTAAGGTAGGTATAGCCATGTTTTCGGAGGAAGGGAAGTGTTATTAGTGTAGGGATTGTCGTTTAGTACGCGTTTGTGACGTATATTTGCGATAATAGGGCTTAGGACTAGTTCTAGCCTTAAATTGCGAAGACTTGTAAAGTGTGTTGTTCTGCGTAATAGACGCAAGAATCCGTAATTTTAGAAAGGCTTAGGACCAGTTCTGGCCTTTAGATCCTTAGATTTATAGAAGAGTTCTATTTAAGGTTTAGGACCAGTTCTAACCTCAAAAGATAGCTCCCTTTAGCATGAGTAGCACTAGTATAGTGGCTTGTCTCTTCTTAGTGGAATACCTAGCTATTCTGTGGTATAACAGTGAAGTTAACTACTAATTAGTGTTGGTTACATAAGGTAATATCACGTAGCTACGGTTTGTAGATAGTATGATAATTATTGTTCTTTTTGTTCCTTAGGAATATAGGAGGGCGAGGAGCTTAAGGCTCCTCGCCACGCTAGTGCCGCGGCGACACGTGACGGCAACTTGCCACACGTGACGGCAATTTGCCTTGTGGGACGACCACTTGCCTTTATTCCCAACAGTTGTTAACTCTTAAAATTTTTGTATAGTAGCTATACTTTATCCCCCTCCTTAAGATCTGGTCCCTTAGATCTCTTAGTATTATAGTACTTTTTTATCCTTGTCTGTACTAGTTTAGCTATTTCTTTAAGGTAATTATAAAGATTTATTAACGTCTCTATTCTTTCTTTAGCTATACTACTTATCTTTTTTACTTATTGTAATAATAACGATGTTCTTAGCTTGTACCTGTAATTCGCCTTAAAAGGTAATATGCCTATCCCTTTCTATGGTGTTGTATTGTATACAAACTATATAATTAATAACAATAATACCTAATTATTCTATATGTGATTGACATAGTGCCTTAGATACTGCTTTAGTGTCTAGTTTAGTCTTTCCGTTTAACTATCTATCTATAGGTAATATATAGTTAACATTACTGCTTAAACCCCTTGTTTTACTAAAAATACTTCCTAAAATGCTGCTATAAATCTCGGATCTCTATCTAATATAATCTTTATTAGTACTCTGTGTCTTATAAATACTTCTTTAATATAGATTCTAGCTATATCTTCTGCGGATATTTCTTCTATACACGCTATAAAGTATCACCACTTTATTAGCTTATCTACTATTACTAAAATTGTGTTGTGATCTTGTCCTATAATAGGATCTTTTAACTTTAGTAACTGTCCGTATCACTTCCGGTGATACGTATCGCTATTGCAATAGTATTAGGGTAACTAGTTAATTAATTAATGCTTATTAATTCTCCTATTCTACAAGTGGAATTTAGTGGATTTCGTAAGCTCGCTTAGCTTATATAACTATCCCAATTAGTTACAGATAACCTCATTCAGACACTAGGAGTATTTAGTTTTTAATAGTGCTTAAGCACGCCTCCTACCAAATTCTGCCAAGTTCTACTAGGTCCCATTAAGTTTTACCAAATTCTACCATATTCCACCAAATTCCGCCATGTTCTACTAAATTCCATCAAGTTCTGCCAAATTCTGCTATATTCCGCTTAGATCCTACCGAATTCTGCTAGGTGGTTAAAGTAACTAATCACGATTTTCCATCCCTAGGATGGAAAATCACTATTAGCTCACTTAGTACTAGCGTCTTGGCGGTTGGCCTTGCATCTTCGCGCTCTCTATTCCTGCTTTAACATCTTCTCCTCTCTCTACCTACTTAGTGACTTATAGCTTAATTATATTTGTATTAATTAGGTCCTTTAACGCCTGGCAAGGCTTTAATTTTATTATAGCGTCTATAGGGTTACTGCCCCTATCAATCCATTTAATCTCTGCTATCTCTCTTCTCTTATACAATTATTATAAACACATTAGGTTAACTATAAGTCATTTTTCTTATATTATCCCAAGTTTAACTAAGCAGCTATATAGGGATTTTAAATCGGTACAAAGGATAAGCGGCAGTCGTTTGAGTTATAGGATATTCTTAATAGTTGCTTTAATCGCAGCTCTAGTATCAAACCCATGGGCCATTCCATATAGTTTGGATGCCAAGACACTTTATATAACTCGCTTGTATTTAATAGATAACCAATAGAGGATATTAGCCCTATTGTCCTTATCTGCAAGTGTAATAATAAAGCTAATCTGAGAAGAGAGGTTGTAGTTATTAGCAAAGGACGAGTCCGTAAATATTATTAGTTTAAGAGTGCTTATATCGAGTTATACGAAGCAAAGTCCTTAGGAGGGATTATTAATTTACCATTGCAGCCGTTTGTTAAGCTACTTCGCATATTCTTCCTTTAGGTTAATAACTTGTACTATAAAGGAGAGGTTAAAGGCAGCTTCTAGTTAACAGACTGTGGCAATATAGGCTCCTCTTGCTCTCTAAGTAACGTACTAGTCTTTTGGTATAACTGCCTTGCGGACTTCCCCTCTAGAGCTAATTAGATCTGTAGTCTTTATAGTAACCAACTTTAGGTTCTAGCATTAACGTTCCTAGGTAAGGGCTATCAAATCTTTTTCTTGCTTAATATAGCCTCCATTAAACTTAATTAGGGTATTTAGCATAAGCTTCTCTCTCTCTTTTACTAGGAACTTTACCTCCTAAAGTCTAACTTCTTTAGCGTCCGCAAAGGTTTTATTAGCAAGGAATAGTATATTATTAGTCTGCAATCCTATAATTCCAAAGCCGTTACTGTTCGTGTATAACAAGTAGGGGTTATATATTAACTGGTTTATCCATAGTTTGTTAAGATAGTAACGGTAGTATATATTAAACCAATGGTCGCCAGCTTCCGGGACACTATAGAGTGGCTTAATAACTCTTAGAATTAATCCATCTTTTAGTCCAAGTTCTAGTAGCAGGCATATAAAAAAGTCTCTGTTTAGGTGGGTACTGGACTATATATAAGCTTATAAGATATTACGTAGGTATAGAGAAGCTAGTCTTCTTTTATTTCCTTATAGGGTTGCCATAAGTGCTAGGATAATTCTCTAGCTAATACATTAAATGGTTAGTAATTGTATTAAGACTAGATCTTTACTATAGTTATTATAGGCTTATATAACTAGTCTAGACTTCTTAAAGGCCTTATCTATTCTAGTGTTCTTAATCTTACTAACAAATCAGGAGTTAAAGATTCTAACTCCTTTTAGGACATCTGCTATATTGGTAAACTTAAAGACACCTTTCTTAAGTAAACCGTTTATCTCCTTACATCAAGACTCTATAAATAATAGTAAGGTACACTTAGAGGTTATAGTATCTGGTTTCGTTAGGCTGTTATTAATAAATATTAATACATCTGCGATATTTTACTATAACTTTATTAGCAGTTATTATATCCATTTTAATCTTTAGGGAGGTATAGTAGCTGCCAGTTCCTTAGTTGGTTTCTCAGTCAGTTCCTTATTTAGTTCCTTAGTCGGTTCCTTAATTAGTTCCTTAATTAGTTCTTTAGTTGGTTCCTCAGTTAGTTCTTCTAGTTTAGGTTATAGGTATAGTTTCACTACTATAGTCCTAAAGTTGGTAGGTCCACTAGGGAGCTATATCTTATATATCTCTCCGTCAATTCTAAGCAGCTTAAATAGGCCAGTCCATTTACTGCTTTGTCCAGTATTACCTTTACGCTATATAAGTACATCTAAGTTAAGGGGGAGGTTATGGATTATGGTAACAGATAGACCGTTTTATTAGTTTAGTATATTATTAACTTACTTCTTTACCCTAATCCTTACAATATCCTCTATTACCTTCTTTATAGCTGCCGCTTGCTATATAATAGAGGGTACTAGTGGGTCAAGTTCACCCATTTAAGGGTAGGCACTAAAGACAAGTAGTGTTAGGACTAGGCCGTCTGGGCCAGCTATATTATTAGCGGCTTTTACTGCCATTTATAAAGCCAGTTCTTTAGTTATTCCTAAGTCCTATAGTTCCTCCATAATTATCTAGTATACTCAGCATAGTGTTAAATAAGCTCTTTCTACCATTCTAATAGACCAGTGAGCTTCCACTAGAACACTCTTGGTTAATATAGCCATTGCTATAGCATGTTATTAAAACTCCTTACTTATAAAGTTCTTCCCGGCGTTATCGGTAATGTAGTTAGGTGGTCCAATATAGGTGTTAATCTAGCATAGTTGTAGGATATCCCATGTATGTTTTGCGGAGATATTATATAGCCATCTCACAGCTTAAAATCTGGTAGCTTTATCAATTATATAAAGAATAGGACTCCCATTAATATACATAATATTAATAAAAATAGAATAGTTAAAATCGGAATCTTGGTCTTCTTATAGTATAAACTTAAACTATCTAAGAGATTTGCTGTATTTCTGGCAGTGGGAACAGTACTTAGTAAGATAGTTAATAACCTACTTATTAATATTATTGTGGCCAGAGCGTTCTAATACTTTATACAGCTTATCTGCCAATAGGTATCCAAAGCAACGGTAGAGTCAGCGGAGTTCAGTAGTGGTTAGGTAGCAAGGGTTTTAATTAAACAAATAGGTTATAAATAACTGCAGTGACTCTTCCTATAATAAAAAGGGGTGACTAAATCAGCAAACCACTGGCACTAATTTTATTAGGGTAACTAAGACATTCTTAAGGTTATTATAGTAGACCTTTAGTACATTTATATCTATAAGACACAGTAAAAAAAATGTATCGGCCTTTATAATATAGAACTTAATATTACCAACTAGTGTGTTAACTATAATAGAGCCAATAGAAGAGGTAAAACCAATGCCAAACTAGACATTAATAGCGCTAGCCTTTAAAGTATTAATAACGGTATTATAGGTCTTCCTGTATATAAGGTATTATCTATAGCCAGCTATTAATCTCTTTAAGGCTCCTATATCAATCATTACTCCATAGAACTTATTAGAGGTATATTAGCTAGTAGCAATATAGGCAAATAGGTCTAAGTCGTTATGGTAAGCAATTGGATTAATGCCAGTAATCGTATAGGTAAAGGATCAGTCCATTAAGTTAGTTACAGTATTAATGGCTCCTTTATACTATATCATTCCAAAAGAGGTAAGGAATAATTCAGTCTATTCCTAAGTTAGAGATAGTAGTAGTAACTTAATATTAATTATAAGAGCTTCTATTGCGTCATCAATAGATTCTAAGTTAAGTTTATTATTATGATCTGTTCCCTTATACTTAGTAATATATTGCTTAACATGCCTATTAAAGCGGCGGTTAAGTCTATCTTTAAACTTCTTCCTTAATTTATCACATTCTTCTCTTAAATATTTAGATAACTAGTAGCCTTCCTTATAACAAACAAAGCAGCGCTTCTTTAATAATATATATCGGTTAGATAAAGATGGTTATATTCTATAAGGTAATTAGGGGTGTTATCTATAGTAGCGGCGGTCGGTAAAGAAGGCTTAGGGGTTTTCACTATTTAACTTTTTAAATATTATAATAGAGGATTATAAGTTGTTAATTAGACCAGTTAGGCTATTAGAAGGTTTAAAGCAGGCATATTAGCACATAGGTAACTCTTAGTAGGTATTAATAAGCTTATTATAAAGGAACTTATCTATGTATAAATCTAGGTTAAGGCTATGCTAGAGGTGTCTTAGTTCTTTAATAAGTAACTATAGGTAGTTTAAGGTTAACTTTCCATCATTCTCACTCTTGCCTATTGTGGACTTTAGGGTTATCGCGTTCCACCGCCCTAGTATACTACGTCTATACTTAGGTCCCTTAAAGTAGTTGCGTATAGCATTGCAGATTTAGTTAAATAAAAGGGTTAGGGTAACATTCTTAAGATTAGTATAGTAGTGGTTAAGTGCTAGACCGCATAGCATTATAGGGTAGGCTTTAACCTTAGCTTCTTAGGGTACGTCAGCTCTACTACAGAGGTTATAAAAGATAGTGAGTTTAAAGTTAAAGTTGTCATCTTCTCCGCTGTACTTATTGTCTTCTGTATATATCTTTACAAGGTTCGTTAGCTCCTTACCAAAACTCTAGGTTTAACTCTGTCCCCTAGGTAGTTCTAGTTATAGGGTTAAGTTAATATAGTTAGGCTCCTATTATAGGGGTAGTGTAGGGGTAGGTTAGGGTGTAGTGGGTAGTATTATAAGTAGGGTAGGGTTTATAGTTAGTAAGATTAAAATTAGGGTTTTAATGGTATTAGTGCTGGCAAAGTTATTCTTAAGAAGGTAGTTAATTCGTCCTAAGGTAAACTTTCCTCTAGTTACCATATGCTCCTTAATCTCAGGCTTAGTCCATTTTATAGGGTCTTCTTCTTACAAGGTGTTAAATAGCAATTCGGGGACTATAGCATTCCTATACTTCCTTATCTATATGCTATTGGTCCGTAGGAACATTCGGAGCTTTTAAATACCAATTTAGTTACAATCCTTAAAGATTTGTATTGTGAAGTTTTGGAAATCTTCCTTATAGACCTCCCATAGTTCATTATTCTTAAGGTTATATACTTTATATTCTAGGATCTTAAACTTTATAAATTTATTAATATCCTTTATGGTGGTTTCGTCGGACTATAGGTTAATGCCTTTAGGCCATTTCTCCTGTCTTACATTAACTTGTGCCCTAATATCTAATATATTAATTATTGTCTTATTAGGTTCTGGCTGAAAACGCGTAATAGACGCGAACTAAGGGCCTATTGAAAGGGTTGGTTCCTTAAGTACCTAACACGTTTAAAATGCATAATGGACGCAAACTAAGGGCCTATTAGATAGGGGTTAACTTTTTAAGTACACATCAACTAATGCTCCTTAACGTGATCTGGGTAGTATAAAATACGTAATGGACGCAAACCAAGGGCCAATTAAAAGGGGTTGGTTCCTTAAACACCTATGGGCCATATATAAAGAATTAAGGGCCTATTAAATAGGGGTTAACCTTTTAAATACACGTTAACTAATGCTCCTTAGCAGGCGAGATTAGTAGAGGCCTTTAGCAGGGACTAATCGAGCTCATCTCTCTTTATAGATAATATATCTCCTAATCTATAATTACTAATCAGTATCCGTATTACTTCCGGTAATACGTATCGCTATTGTAATAGTATTAGGGTAACTGGTTAATTAATTAATGCTTATTAATTCTCCTATTCTATAGGTAGAATTTGGTGGATTTTCTGAGCTCGCTTAGCTTATATAACTAACCCAATTAGTTACAGACAACCTCGTTCAGACAGTAACTTTATAATAAAGTCCTATAATATAACCTCCTATAGTCTCTTTAGTACTTTAATAGGTTATAGCCCTCTATACGGCCTATACCTTATTAATTTGTTTCTCTAGCAATCTGGATATTTTTTTATAACTTGTCTTACTAGTCCCCAGATTCCTTAAATAATATACTCTTCTTAAAGTTTTAACACTAAGCCTATAGCTTTGTTATGTCCTTATGTTATTCCTTTATAAAACTCTTTTATAAATTCTTCTGCTATTACTTTTAGAATATAGGTTGCTTCCCTATTCTTATACTATTCTATATCTAGATCCTCTGCCTATACTTCTTAGATTCTTTATATCTAATTACTTTTAGGTAATTTATAAACTTGACCCTCTATAGTTGCTATAATCTTTAGATGATTATACCTAATTATTCTGTCTTAATCTTGTTATAGTAAAGCTCCTAACAGCTTTTCTTTATTTTGTAGTTTAGCTTTTCTGCTTAGAGCGTCCGCTTATATATTGTCTATACCCTTAGTATACTAAATCTTAAAATGATATTCTATAAGCATTTCCGCCTATTTAACTTGTCTTTAGTTAAGTTCCTTTGTTATTAAAAACCCTATTAGGTTCTTATAGTCTATCCTAACTATAAATAGTTTCTCTATACCTTGCAAGAATGCTCTCTATTTTTTAAGTACTGTAACTATACCTAGTAACTCCTTGTTATAGATATTGTAGTTTAACTCTAGTGGTATTATCTTTCAACTATAGTACGTCACTAGATGCTATGCGTCTAAATACTTCTATAGTAGATATGCTCCTAGTGCGAAGTTTAATACATCTATTTCTATAACCGTTTCTAACTTTGGCTAGTAGATTTTAAGGATTAGATTTTAGGTAAATAACTCCTTAAGTTCCTTAAACAGTTTTTTTTACTTACTACCCTATACCCACAGTTCCTCCTTTTTTATTAGTCTTATAAATAGCTTAATACTTTTTAACCATTATGCTATAACCCTCTTATAGTAATTGCAAAACCCTAGGAATGATCTTAACTATATAATATTCTCTAGTTTTTGCTAACTTACTATAGCTTTAACTTTCTTTAGGTCTATGCTGATCTTTCCTAGTTTAATAATAAATCTAATAAAATCGGTTTTCCTGGTAAAGAACTTGTATTTCTTAATTGCTACTAGCATCTTTTCTTTTTATAGTCTCCTTAAGACCTACTTAATATATTCTCTATGTTCTTCCTCACTTATTAAATAGATAATAATGTTATTAAAATATACTATAACAAACTTATTAAGGTATTCTCCTAACACGCTATTAATTTATTTTTAAAACGTTACTAGTATATTTGTAAGCCCAAACTGCATAACTAACGGTTTATATAGTCCTTTCTTTAACCTAAAGGCTGCCTTCTATTTATCTCCTTCCTTAATCCTAATCTAATGGTACGCCTATCTTAGATCTATCTTTATAAAGATTTTTGCGTTACCTATCCTATCTTAGATTTTACTAATTAAGGGTAAAGGATACATATCCTTTTTAGTAATGCTATTTAACTACCTATAGTTAATGCATATCCTAAGTTTTTTATTTTTCTTTGGGATAAACAGTACTGGATATCCTACTAATAACTATAATGGTTTAATGTATCCCTTTTATAAGTTCTCCTAAATAAACTCCTTAAGCGCTACTAACTTAGTTTTAGTAAGTTTGTAGATTAGAAGGAACTTTAGACTAGTTCCTAGTTCTAACTCTATTTTATAGTCCTATACTATATATTCTAATAGCTTTTTACTTTTTAGTGACTATAACCTTTTGCCATACTTATAGTATCTTTTTAGTATATAACTTAAGCCTTACTTAGTCTCTTTATATATTACTCTAACTTGGTACTATACTAACTTAGTTTACTATCGCATCTTATATTATTAAATATCCTTAATATTAGCCTGGCCTATAACCTAATTAATTTTTAAATTATACTCCTATAACTAAGGCATTCTTAGTATTACCTTGTCCTTCCCTAATAGTAGGATATTAAAAGACATCTTGACTTATCTTCCTTTAATAGTTAACTAAATAGGTCCTGTTTTAAGATTAATAATGCCTCCTTTATAGGCTATTAGATCTCCTAAAATTGTTATAAGTAGATATAGGTATTCCTTTTGTCTATATGGTAACCCTATCCTTTCTACTACTACTAGTAATATGTGGTTTCTTATTGCTCTACTATCTACTAACGCTTTAAACTGTTAATCCTACTACTTAACTTATAAATTTAGGTGTTAACCTTAAATTCCCTTAAGGGTCTAAGGCTCTACTACTGGCTCCCTCTAGTCCTATAGGCCTCCCCTTTTTTTAACTGTTAACTACTAGATCCTATTTATACTTAGTCCTCTCTTAGCTAATACTTAGTTTATTTCTTTTTCTCTATATGCTATAAATAAGTATTCTCTGGGCATTTCCACCACTGTTATTTATTTAGGTATTCTTCCATAAGGAATCTTCCTGGTTAAAGTATTAGGTCCCCTTAACTCTATACTTCTACTAGGTGCTATCTATATATATACTTAGTATCTCTATACTTCTTTTTATCCGGTACCTAATATATTCTAATTAGATACTTCTGGTTTTTGTCTTTTAGTACCCTATATATATTACATATATTATCCATATAAGCTATCTATAATAGTGTATAATACGCTAAGTAACTTAGGTTAACTCTTAGCTTGTCTTTACCCTTAAGTTTAAACCTCTGTTTTGCTAATCTAACTATTAGTTTTTTATTTATGGGTACTAAGATTTATTACTTACTTCTCTAGTCCCTAGATCCTTCCTTTAGGTTTCTTAACATTATAATTAATGCTCCTTTAATATAATTTATGCGTTTCTCTATAATAGGTTGGTTTTGAATAACTTTTTTGTCTAGCTATATATAGAAATCTTTCTATTTATTATTATGTTGTTACCTATACCACTTTCTATATAACTAGTTTAGTATATATGGTCTATCTATTAAAAAGTATCTTGTTATTACTGTGTTGTAATAACCTTTAGTATATCTTTCTTTAAATCTGGTTAGGATTTCTAAATCCTCTTCTTATTTTAGTTTATCTAACTACTTTGCTCTAATCGTCCCTACCTTAGGTCTACTAATAATTCTTTATATAGGTGCTCTGTCCCTTATACGTCCTAGTATAGCTAATTTCTTATCTAGCTTTTGTTCTTACTATGCAATAATTCTTTACTTAAACTTATCTATTGTTTCTTGCTTTCTGTGTCTTATAGCTAAATCCTTAAAGTTATCTTGCTTCTTAATCTCTATATTAACTTTTTAATCTTTAGGCTAAATACTGCGTTTACCTAGAACTGACGTTCTTATTTATTCCCTAAACTTATAGTTCTTAAACTTGTGTCCTATACTTATTTATTTGTTATTAAACTAAGCTACTGCCCTTTCCTATTAGTTTTCGTCCATTATAGGTTCTTAGGTATATTTTATCTCGTCTTATCTCGTCTTAAGCCTTTAGCCTTTTACCTTTACTAAATAGTGAGCTAGTACTAGTAGTTATCTACTTGCTTAATTCTCTTTAAATATTACTCCTTCCATCTTATAAAGTAATGGATTCCGTATCTAATGGTGTTATAATGCCCATTACTAAACCGTATTCTGTAGTGGTCTTAGTCTTTGCTTTTATTATATTATTAAGGTTTAAGCGCCCCTAGTTAGCCTTTCTTTCTTTCTTATTGCTGTTAATTAATAAGTATTCTAACTCTATTGTTATTGTTGCTAATCTTTATCTATATATTGCTATGATATTTTAATCCAGCTTATAGAGTTAATCTTGTTCTTTATTTAACTCTCTAGTTCCTTTAAGTCCTTTTAACTCTAGCTTTTATAGCTAATAGCTTACGCCGTACTTAGCGTCCTTATAAATTTGGTATGCGTTGTTATAATAAAACGTAAAGTGTTTAACTAAATACTCCTTGGTCCTGCGTAACATCCTTATATCCGCGTTATTATACTCTAATAACCTAGTGCCCTTTACCGCGTAGTTACTCTAACCACCTTTATAGTCTTTGGCGAAATAACCCTATTTTCCGTAATTTATATAAGCTCCTTTTTTAAACTATTCTTCTTATTATAGAGTCCGCCTAAATATCTTCTGCTGCTAAGATCCCTAATTTAGCCTCTGCTTTTTGGTTCTATAATTACTTAATCCTTAACCTCTAGGTTTCTATAGTTTCTTATTCTATCTTCTAGTTTCTTTAGTACTACTTATGTCTATTAGCTCTAGCCCACCGTTTTATAGTTTCTAACTTGGTGTCTGTTAATATATACTCTACGCCTTATATAACTATAGAACTCTATCTTGCCCTTTCTTAGCTTATTCCCTTTAATAGATCCTATTATTAATCTTTATTAATTAATCTATTAAGTCTCTTAGACTTTCCGTATCTTCCATTAGGATAATTATATCTTAGACTTTTGCCTTAAGTCCTTATTTATACTGTGCTATAAGCGCCTTATTATTCCATTTAACCTATATTATAAGTGTCTAAAACTATATTATATACTTAATTACTAAAGTGCGTTATACTAAGTTCTGTAGCTTTCTTTCTACCGTAGTTATTGCCTCTAGGTCTCTAAATATCTGCGTTAGTCTCTCTACAAACCCACTTTAACTAATAAATATAAACTATACTTCTTAATTAGTAGTTATTATTCTGTTTGCCTAGATTTCGGTAAAATAAGGCTTAAACTACTTAAGTGCCCTTCCGGTTAAGAACAACCCTATATACGCTACTTAGTCCACTAGTATAGCTAGCTTTACTCCCTCCTATATAACCTTAAAGTGCATTTACATAAGAAACCCCTTAAGTTTTAACTTCTCCCCTAAAAATTGTTTAATTAAGGGTAACTTAACCTTAGTTACTCTAATTCCATTAACTTAATCCTTAAGTATTTAATTGTTATCTGTTAATTAATTAACTATTTCTTATAACTAACCTACCGTAACCAGCTGCGATTCCGTGTCCCTTATGCTAGTGTCTCCTCTAGACCCTAAGGTCGTCGCTGCTATAGAGGTCGTCGTAACTAGTGCTTTTGGTAGCATACTATTTGACTTGTTAATACCGTAACTAGGTAGTAAATATGTAACGGAACCTTATAGCAGGAACTATAATAGATTCGTTAATAGGCTAGGTGTGTAGATATTTAAATAAAGTTAATAATGTAACAGTATAAGATAACAACTAGTATAGAGTGGTTGCCTAATAGATTAACTCCAATTGTATTCTAAGATTCACTATAAGGAAAGGAACTATCTAGGTAGGGACTGTGGTCCTTTAAATATACATCCGTACTCCTAAGAAACTCCCCTTATACGTAAGGTGCGTGAGATATATAAGGTATGTAAGACGTCCCTTATAGTCATCACAGATTACATAAAGCTCGTCACGTGACCTTAGTTGCCATTCCTCGTCACATAGCTCTACCGGCTCCATCCTGAACTGTGCTTTTATTAACTAACTAGCTTCTTCTGACTCTTCTCCAAGTAGTCGCAATATTATACTTAAAGCGTCCGTAATATTAAGTGGTAAGCTAGTACTAACAGTTGTCTGCTTACTTAATTATCTTTAGATATTACTCCTTCTGTCTTATAAAGTAATAGATGCTGTATCCAACGGTGTTATAATACCTATTACTGAACCGCGTTCTATAGTGGTCTTAGTCTTTACTTCTATTACGTTATTAAGGTTTAAGCGCCCCTAGCTAGCCCTATTTTCCTTATTACTATTAATTAATAAGTACTCTAACTCTATTATTAATGTTACTAATCTTTATCTTTATATTACTATAATATCTTAATCCAGCTTATAGAGTTAATCTTATTCTTTATCTAACTCTTTAGTTCCTTTAAGTCCTTTTAACTCTAGCTCTTATAGCTAATAGCTTGCGCCATACTTAGCGCCCTTATAAATTTAGTATATGTTATTATAATAAAACGTAAAGTGTTTAATTAAGCATTCCTTAGTACTCTATAATCTCCTTATTACTAATCCTAGTTTACTTTACTTAGTTCCCTTTACTATATAATTACTCTAACCACCTCTGTAATCTCTAGTATAATAACCTTATTTTTTATAATTTATATAAGCTCCTAATTTAAACCAATCTTCTTATTATAGAGTCCGCCTAAACGTCTTCTATTAATAAGATCCCTAGTTTAGCCTCTACTCCTTAGTCCTGTAATTACTTAATCCTTAACCTCTAGGTTTCTATAGTTTCTTATTCTATTTTTTAGATTCTTTAGTACTGCTTAAGTCTATTAGCTCTAGCCTACCGTTCTATAGTTTGTAACTCTATATTAGTTAATATATACTCTACGCCTTATATAACTATTGTTGGGAATGAGGCAAGCGGTCGTCACGTGACGCCGCGGCACTAGCGTGGCGAGGAGTCTTAAGCTCCTCGCCCTTCCTTATTCCAAACATATTAAGCTTTTAACCAACATCACTGTAACCTACTTAAGTAGCCGTTATTGGTAAGTCACCCTGTGTAACCAACACTAATTAGTGGTTAAATACACAGTTAACCACAGAGCAGCTAGGTTTTCAAATAGAAGAGACAGTCTTATACAGGGGTGCCATATGCGCTTATATGGAATAGATCCTGGCGATACTATACTACCTTTAACTTGCGGAAAACTAGTAATAGAAGTGTTACTAAGTACTAGGAGATACCAAGTTGCGTCTATTACGCAGAACAACCACGTTTACGAAGATTTGGTTAAGTACTTTAGGTTAGAAGTGTCACTGAACCTAGGGTCCTAAGTCAACGTCTAAAACGCGTTAAAACAACCATCTTAATACCTTCGGTGTACCTTCGCAGACTGTAGGATTACGATTACTACCTAACTACACGTTAAACAACCTTTATTTCCCTTAATTTTTATTAAAACGCGTTAAACAATCTTTAATAATAGCTATTATGGCGTTAACCTACCCAAAGAAGTACGAGGACGACATTAACCTAAAGATATAGAAAACCGCCATAATTAATCCTAAAGATGTCAATTAATAAGACTTAAATGGATTCTTATTACACTATATAGCATACTATAAAGACAGCGAATACAACGACACTATGCTATGGTACTGTATAAAGGAGGACTTTGTTAGATGGATAAAGAAAACATGGGCTCCTGCGAACAAGGATATTATATAGGACTTCCATAACTTCCTATAGGAGAATAGAGTGTTCGTACCTATAGATGGGGGTGCTATTAGAGATAACATTTAGGAGCAAGTTATTAACGTAAAAGAAGAGCATGAATAGACTCCATAAAAGATTAAGCACCAACTACGCACTATAAGAAAGCTTAATTCACAATGGAACCCAAGTAATATACTATTAGAGACACTTCTACCTCCGTCTTTAACTCCCCTATATCAACCAATTTAACCCGCAACTTCAACTACTGCCCTTTAGCAAGCATAAGATCCCCCTACTTCGCGATTTAACAGCCTTTAGACCCTACCAACTAGACCTATGTCCCTACTATAGCCTATAATGCAACTCCCACCTCCTCTATCTTAATCTCAAATTAGAGGTAGTTTAAAATTGCTTATAGAGCTTACAAAGCTCTATTTGGATCAGGAGAAGAAGTTTGGTAGGGAATTATATAATGTTCTTAATTCGAAACTACGCATCTTCTATAACTGTTACTAGAAGGTAGGAATAGAGTCTAATAAATACTATAACGCCTATTCCGTTATGCTTAAGGGCCAAGCTAGTACCTTCTATTATAATCATTTGGCAGGAAAAGGATACGATTTCAACCGCATAATATATAAGTCAAGATGCTACTTTAAAATAGAAGAGAACAAGCAGTAGTATATATTAAAATAGAGAGAGACTACCTTCCTAAGGATTACTGCTACAAACCTAGGTGTCCCTCAGCTTGATTGTCTTTAAAAGCTCTTTAATTAACTTTAGATAATTTAGTATAGTTTATCTAAATTATATTAAGAGGATTTTAGCCTACGTAATTAAGTTATTAGTGCATGCTAAGGCGTTAAAGAATACAACCTTGCTCTCTTTAATCCTACAAATACTTATAAAGGAGTGTGTGCTTAATTAAGATCTTCTATTAGCACCGCTCTACGCTCTTAAGAAGTACAGCAATTTAACACCTAACTCCAACCTACTTCGATCGACCCGCCTGACCAATACAATTACAACTGGACTAATCAAACATATGGTGGCCATAGTAGGCAATATAGCAGAGGGTACAATTAACAACTATAAGGTAAAGGTAGAGGTTCTTATAGAGGTTTATTCCGAAGTAATCACTAGAAGAAGTGCTATATTTATAAGAAACCGAATTGCTAGTTAACTAGGCATTCTCTTAATAAGCAAAAGGAGGCATATAATAAGTTTCGCCAGAGTGTAAGAGATATTAGAAATTATAAGGTTACTGCGGCCTACTTCCAAAGCTTCCTGGTTCAATATAAAGGCGTAAAGGATCTTAAGGGTAAGGCTAATAAGGCCAAACAGCTTCTTATAGATATGGAAATTAAGGACTACTCTCCCAACCAATACTTCACTGAGTATGGTAAGGTAGATGGTATATAAACCGTTACTATTCTTAATGACTAATCCACGCTCCATGCTATTACGAAGTTAGACATCTTTAATAAGCTAAAGGAGAGTTCTACATTCTTCTTTAATAATAGATACTCGGCGAACGTCTTCTATAGTATTATGCTAGATACTAGAGCCGCAGGAGTATCTATAGTAGGAGAACCTTAAGTTCGAGCTCTTTAGTAGCTTAATAGCTGTGTTCAGATTAACTAATTAACGGCAGGCCAATATACAATTTGTTTTAGCAAGGGTACTACAATCTCTCTTGGCATAATTAAGGTCAAAACCCCCTTAGGGTATATTACTTTCCATATTGTTCCCACAAACACCTCGTTTTTATTTTGCATTAGAGATATAGATAAATTAGGCGTTAAACTTAATAACCTTAAGAATATGCTTATTTAGGGAGATAATTGGGTGCCTATTATACGCAAATAGAGTTATCCCTAGTTGCTCCTTTATTAACTAGAAAAGAGTGTTACTTAGAGCCACTTAACCAAGTTAGAGCTACGTTAACTACACTATTGTTTTGGCCACCTATCTGTTCACCAATTACTTAGGGTTCTTTAGTAAGTAGGCTATAAAGTCAAGGTCAAGGCAATTAAGTATCTTATAAAGTACTACTATTACTGCCAAATGAACCAGAAGTCCCCTGGCCGATTTAAGTTCACCCTTAAAGATAACTATAACTTTAACTTCTGTATTATTGTTAATATTATATATCTTAGCGGTAAGCTAGTACTCTAAGTTATTAACTTCTTAACCTCCTTTTAAGCCGCACGTTTCTTAAAGGATATATTAGCTAGGAACGCATAGAATACCTTTTAATTATGCTAGATTGATGTCTACTAAGGACCCCCTAACTAAATCGTCTATAACGCAGGAAAGAACTTCTTATCTATAGAGTTTTAACAACAGATAAATGCAATGGTAATTAAGGTTAAGGAAGTCCCTATTAAGGCACATAATAGTGTTAGAAAAGTAGAGCAATATTACGCGCCATTATGCCGCGTATATAAGATTATCTCTTTAGAACTAGAGGACGCTAGTAAAGAACTTACCTTATAAATAGCTGTTAAAGCTGTTAATAATTCCGCTGGCCTAGATAGACTCGTACCTATATTACTAGTCTTTGGCGCCTACCCTTAAATAACTAACGATTCTCCACTATCTCCCTCTACTATGTAACGGGCTGAGGCTATTTGCAAAGTAATAAAGGAGGTCTGACGTCTCTACGCTATATGCTAGGTCAATGACGTACTAGGAATAAGAAATGGCCTAAACACCTTAACTACGCTTAATCTGCCACTCCAGTCTAAGGTACGCGTATAGCGTAAAAAGGGAGGATAGTTAGGCCCACATTAACTTATTATAATTAATAGTTAAACTTGTACTATTTAGATGCCTTACAGACCCACTTAATTCCGTTTAACTATTATTAAGCCTTACTATAAAGATAATAGTTTTAAGCCTTTATAGGATACCCTAAAAGATGCCCTAGAGGAGAACCACGATTAATATACTCTAGAAGGCGACTATGATTCTAATATAATTATAGTAGATACGCCGCAACTATAACGCGGTAGAGGTCGCCTAAAGGGATTATAAAATTGCCAATATCTTATTAATTTTGAAGAGTAATTTATTGCTGCCATTAAGAATAGAGTTGAGTTATTAATGGCTTTTATAACAGCCAAGGAGAAGGCTGACTTTAAGCTCGCAAAATAGCTCTAAAAGGAAGGTTATATTATAACCCTAGAAGCTCCTTTCCAAGTATCTAACAAGCAGGAGATTAATAGTCTTATTATAAGAGAAGTCTTTAAATTTAAGAAGTATAACCCTACTAAGTTTGATAAAGTTTGCATCTTTAAGTTAAGAATAGTTAACGAGATTAAGGGCAAAGCTATTAACACCCTATTTAAGAAATTAAGGCTTGTTATCTAAGGTTACAATAATAATAGTAAGGAGGTAATTCTTATGTAATCTCCCATAATTTAATAAGCTAGTTAGTAGGTTATTCTTATACTAACTCCCTCCTTAATAAAGAATAAAATAGTGGTCTATTTATAAGATATTACTCAGGCCTATACCTAATTAGAGACGTACCTTTAGTGCTTAATATTGGCATACCTTCTAGAGTAAATTCGCCACTAATATCCCAAAGATACGATTATAGTTGTGCTTAAGCCATTATATAGAATTGCAGAGGCAGGAACTTATTGGTGGGCTACCTATAGTAAGCACCATAAAGAGAAGCTTTTAATAACTACTTCTATATTCGACCTGTGCTTCCTTATTACAACTATAGGAACTCTATTCGGAATCATTGGCATGCAAACCAATAATATAATTATTTTAGGAGATGACCAATTCTTAGCTCTTAAAGAAGATGAGCTAGTAAAGGCAAATCTTATAGTAAAGCTAAAGGAAAAGCTTAATTTAACAACACTATTACTTTTTAATAGATGCATCCTCTCCCTAAATAAGGATTCTATTGCTTTGCGCCAGAAAGATTAAGGCAAGAAGATTAACGTTATTAACATTAATTCTCTAAAGTAAGGATATATGGAGTAACGCGCTCGCGGAGCTTATATTGCTTCTATCTGTTAACCTAAGGCTTTATTTAATCTCTTTGTTGCTACTTAATACCAGGAACTAACTAAGGATGATGTCCTTGCCCTAAATAAGCGTCTTTCCTGGTAAATAAACCATCTTAATTAGGGACTACTCTATATACCTATTAATCTTCCTACCGCTAAGCTCTTTATATTTATTAATAGATCATTTGTAAATAACAAAGATTTTAGCTCCTAGCTAGGATATAAAATTATTATTATAAATAAATCTATTAGAGAGAATAACTTTACGATCTATAGTAATCTTATCCATTAGAGCTTAACTAAGAGTAAGTATATCACCCAAAGCGTTCTAGTATTAGAGATATATGGAATGGTTAGTGAAGTTAATATAGCAATTACAATTGGAACTACCCTAAAGATAATTATAGATTAACTTAAACTCCCCATTATCCCTACAATTATATGCACCGACTTATATTCCCTCTACGAGTGTTTAGTTAAGCTTGGTACCACAAAGGAGAAGCGCCTTATAATCAATATTATAGCACTTTGGTAATCCTATAAATGGTAAAAACTCTTTAAGATCTAATAGATTAATGGCCAAGATAACCTAATAGATGTAATAACAAAGGCAACCCCAAATAAGGCTCTAGAAACGTTTGTTAACACAAACACTCTACATATATAGGTTAAAGGTTAGGTTAAAAGGGAGTAGGAGTATAATAATCTACAGACCCTAATTCTAACTAGCTAATTAGGATTTTCTATCCCTAGGATAGAAAATCGCTATTAGCTCGCTTATAACTAGCGCCTTAGCGGCCCTAATATAATATACGCCCACGACTCTAAGCAAGAAAGCACCACGTGCTAAGATACAAATTTTAGGATAGCGAGACTTATATTACAATAGCAATAGTAAGTAAGGAGGATTGATATTTGTTACGCTAGCCAAGCAGTATTTGTATATAGATGGCAACCACAAAAGAAGAGTTGCTAGTGTTAGGAATAAGGCAAGCGGTCGTCACGTGACGCCGCGGCACTAGCGTAGCGAGGAGTCTTAAGCTCTTGCCCTTCCTTATTCCAAACATATTAAGCTTTTAACTAACATCACTGTAACCTACTCGAGTAGCCGTTATTGGTGAGTCACCCTGTGTGACCAACAACTATAAAACTCTATCTTACCCTTTTTTGGCTTGTTCCCTCTAATAAATCCTATTATTAATCTTTATTAACTAATCTATTAACTCTCTTAGAGTTTCCGTATCTTCTATTAGGATAATTACGTCCTAAACTTTTACCTTAAGTCCCTATTTATACTATACTATAAGCGCCTTATTATTCCACTTAACCTAAGTTACAAGTATCTAAAACTGCATTACGTACTTAATTGCTAAAGTATATTATACTAGGTTCTAAAGCTTTCTTTCTACTATAGTTACCGCTTCTAGATTGCCAAACATCTATATTAGTCTTTCTATAAATCCATTCTAGCTTATAAATATAAACCATACTTCCTAGTTAGTAATTATCATTCTATTTATTTAGATCTTAGTAAGGTAAGATTTAAACCACTTAAGTACTCTTCCTGTTAAGAACAATCCTATATACACTACTTAGTCCATAGGTATTGCTAACTTTACTCCCTCCTGTATAACCTTAAAGTGCATTTATGTAAGGAACCCTTTAAGTTTTAACTTCTCTCCTAAGAACCGTTTAATTAATAGTAACTTAACCTTCGCTGCTCTAATTCCATTGATTCTTTCTTTAAGTATTTAATTATTATCTATTAATTAATTAACCATTTCCTATAACTAACCTACCATAACTAGCTGCAAATTAGTATCCCTTATACTAGTATTCCCTCTTAACCCTAAGGTTATAGCTGCTATAGATGGCGTCATAACTAGTGCTTTTAGTGGCATATTGTTTAAATTTATTAATACCATAACTGTGGTAGTAAATGTATAATAAACGCCTTATGGGAAACACCACGGTAGACATATTATTGGGCTAGGTGTATAGGTAAATAGGAAGTTAATAATATAATAGTAACAAATAATAACTAGTAGAGTGGTTACCCAACAGATTAACTCCAATTATATTCTAAGATTTACTATAAGGAAAGGAACTATCTAGGTAGGGACTATAGTCCTTTAAATACACATCTATACTCCTAAGAAACTCTCCTTATACGTAAGGTACGTATTATACATATTGTACGTACGTTCCCTTTATACACTGTGTACTCTATATATAACATTATATAACTTGCTTACTATTCCTTATTATATAGTTCCACGGGTTCCATCCTAGACTATGCTTCTATTAACTAACTAGCTTCCTCCAACTCTTCTCTAAGTAGTTGTAGCACTGTACTTAAAGTGTCCGTAACATATAAAGTTTTTAGGGTACTTTACTATTATAATAATAATTATAGCAGCAGAACTAGCAGACCTGTTTTTAAAATAGTAGCTCTTATTTAGTATACTAAGGGGAATTATATCTAATAGAGGTACTATATTTAATAGCGCATTTTAGTCTTTATTCTGTCTCTTATTAAAAATATAGTAAAAGATAAGCACTGTTTTCTACCTATAAATAGATAGGCTAACAGAGCATCTAAATATATTATTAAAATACTACCTCTGCTACTATATTAATTGTTAATAGGATAATTCGACATTATAGTTAGCTCTAGCACAATATATATATAATATAAGCATCCATAGCAGTATAAAATAACCCCTTATAAAGCACTGTTTAGGGTAAAAGTAAATAACCCCTAAAATATTAAGGACATTATTCCTAAAAGAGAGGCACTAGTAGCGTCTAAAAGAATTAAGCAAATAAGAATTCGCAGAGAAGAACTTAAAAAGCATTTACTAGACGCCCAAGCTACATAAAAAGGTACTATAATAAAAAATATATACCTAAAGAATTTAAAGTAGGAGACGAAGTCTTACTATCTATAAAAAAAAATATCTAGATAAAATGTATTAAGAAGAAGCTAGACTACCAGTAGCTTAAACCCTTTAAGATAGTTAGGAAAACTAAAGAAAATTAAGCCTATAAATTAGAATTGCTAAAATTATATCTAATATATTATATATTTTATGTTTCCTTATTAGAGTTATACTAAAGAAGAGATAGTATAGAACCGCCCCTACCTAGCAAAATTAATAGGGAACTAGAATAGAATATAGAAAATATTTTAGACTAAAGATGGCGTTAAAGGAAACGCGAATTTTTAGTCTATTAGGAAGGATGCTCCTAGGTATATAATAGTTAAGAACTTAAAGAGTACCTTTAGCTAGGATGCGATATAGTAATTAAAACTTTCCTAAAGACTATAAGCTAGGATTTAGTAATGGTTCTAGATATACCATAGATAAGATAATAGGGAAGACCCTATAAATTAAAACTATAAGGTTAAGTATAGGCATTAAAAGTGGAAATGTTTTACTATTATAATAGGGATCCTAAAATCCTATAAGAGAAAGCTATAGGGATCTATATAAGAACTATTAGGGATACTATCTAAAGAAGACACTGTTTGAGAATAAGTAGTAGTACTAAACATCGGGAAAATATTCGCAGGATGAGATTCAAGTAGACTTTGATTTTCGCATTTCGCGTAATTAACATGCAATTTAACTAACTCGACACGCAATTGACCAACTTAACACGCAATTTAACTAACTTAATATGCAATTAACCAACTTAACACGCAATTCAACCAACTTAACATGCAATTAACTAACTTAACAACTTTAAAAGCTAACTATATATTTCTTAACACGCAATTAACCTACTTAGCAACTTTAAAAGGTAACTATATATTTCTTGACATGCAATTAAGGTAAAGTTATATGCTATATATTTAACTATTATATATTATCTAATATAATCTTATACAATCTTATATAGTTTTATTACTTGGAGGCTCTGCACAAGGCTCTGCACGAGGCTCTACACGAAGCTCTACACGAAGCTCTACACGAAGCTCTACACGAAGCTCTACACGAAGCTCTACACGAAGCTCTGCGTACAGAGGCTCTGCACGAAGCTCTGCGCATAGAGGCTCTGCAC
>Ga0307507_10001604_pt1 | contig 50008 bp, 42 predicted proteins | sample 7_EM_MG_FD_207223 | JGI IMG/M metagenome (GOLD analysis project Ga0307507, IMG submission 207223) | Populus trichocarpa ectomycorrhiza microbial communities from riparian zone in the Pacific Northwest, United States - 7_EM | ecosystem: Host-associated > Plants > Roots > Unclassified | place... | reverse complement strand
GCTAGTCGGTCGAGTTGCCAAATGCCCTCAACTGCGCGCCAATTGCGTCAACCACCAACCATTGAGGCCATTGGTAGGGTACCATATTTTGCCGATGTTAATAATAAAGTTAATTAAGATATCTTTCCATCTTTGGTCTGGAATAGGTAGTGGCTTTAAAAAGCCGTTATACGTCTTATGTAAAGCTTTAGCTTATTGGCAGGTATAGCAGCTAGAGATATACCTTTATATTATATTATGCATATTTAGCTAGTAGTGTGGGAGGGTATGACCTCTCTTAGATAGGAAGTCATGGTATAGTTAGTCTGTTAGTTAGTTATAATTAGCTAGTAGGAAATTAGTTAGTAAGAAAGGAAGAAAAGTGTGTATTAAAGGAAAAGTGCATATCTATTGGTCCAGTCTAAGTTGTTAAAGACTCTGGGGCTCTAGACCAATCTATATAAAATATATAGAAGGCCTAGGCTCTCCCAAAGCTATGCCTAATTTAGATATTAAATTTAGGAGGCTAAATTATACCACTACATACCTCCCCTACCTAAGTTGTTGTCCCCTAACAACTTCCGAAACCTTATACTCCTGCTTATCTTTAAAATGAAGGTGTAGTAGGTAACCGTATACGCTCCTTACCCTTACCACAAACCCAAGATAGCGAGCGAGGAGACTCCGTTTTAGTTAAATAAGACCGCTTTTGTCTACCTAGCTAGGCAGTACAAGAGGTATTAGACTGACGGCTCTTAGATAATATAGCTCTTTTGTGTCCTTCCACCTACTTAGTTCTGTCCTACAATTCCTTAGGCAACTCTATATAACTCTGTCCTTCTATAACGATAGGAGGCATAATACTTGGATCTACTGTAATAGTTAAGTAAATAGGTTAACTAAGGCTTTATAAAGGGGAGGCTAGGCTATTTTATAAGGCAGTAAGGCTTTCTAAGATCTCCTTTAGAGTCTCTTATATACTTTAGGCTTAAAGATAATTAACCTTTTAATTAGTTGCAAGGGTATAAATCTGCTTATATATACATATAACGTTATTATTATTTTTGATTTCTAATCCTAACTAAATCTTATATTCCTTTTAGGTAGAGGTAGATCTTTTAAATAAGCTTACTTTAGGTACCATTATTAGCTTCCTAAGGTTTATTAGAATTATATAATTTGGTTTTAATTCTAAGGGTTCTTTTAGGGGTGCAGGTTAAGTACAGTCTGGCCTATAAAGTGGGATATTATTAGGGCCTTCTTAGGCGTAGTAGTGCGAGTTTTTAAATGTCTAAGTATAATATGTTAACGCGTTGTTATAGACAAAGGTCTTCTTTTAGAGTGGGATATTATTAAGGCCTTCCCAGGTAATGTAGGGAGAGCTTAGTATAATGTGATAGGCTTGTATAAATGCTTCTAAACCGAAGCTTGTAGATTGCTACTATATAAGAATACTAAGCTAAGGAGAAAAAGGAGAAGAAAACTGTTGGAGACTAATGAGATATAAAGGTTGCTAAGGCGCTAGTGGCAAGCGAGCTAATGGCGATTTTCCATGCCGGGCATAGAAAATCCTGATTGGTTAGCTCTACGAGTAGTGCTGGCAGATTGCCCCGAAATGCGGCAAATTGCCCTGGAAACGGCAATGTGGCAGGTGACGCGCTCCAGCACCGTCACAGAAAGAGTCTTTTTAGAAGGACATTATATAGTATTATAGGAGAGAATGCAGATAGATCCTAAAACTCTTAAGAAAATAGAGTGTTTAAAAAATTGGCATTAGAGAAGAACTATAAGAGGGATAGGCTATTTTTCTTTAAGTATTTAGCTATTATATAGTTAGGGGAAAAGGTAGATAGGGTCCTGTTCCTCCTGTAATATCTGCATATCTGCCAAATTCTGCCAAATTCTGCTAAGTCCACCAAATTCTATCCAATTCTACTTAGTTGGGGTAGAAAAGCCCCGCACGGGGCACTTTTATCCTTATCGATTGTGATATCATATGCATTTTCTATTGGATAAAGGATATTTTATGCTCGCTTATTCGCATCATCTAAAACCACCCTGTTACCACATACCACTTCAACCTGTCGTACTGGCGATGCCTGTAACCATGGATACGAGAGGTGAAAAGGCGGCATATAAACAGGCAGAGCAGTAGGTAGGGCTGGAAGGTGAGCAGGAAGGTAGGCAGAACGGTTAGAACACCATGCCAAGACTGGCGATAGTCTTACATAAGCCAGTTGAATCTCGTTGAATCAACTCAGCCAACTTCAACTCAACTCAATCAACTGCAGAGCCTGCTTACTTAAGCCTTCAACTCAACCAACTAAAGGCCTCCGGTTGATTGAGTTGATTGATTAGCCACCCTGGACCTAAGGCTATCGAAATACGCTGGCTTCCAGAAGAACATAAAATAAATCGAGATTAATACAAACGGCACGCTCAACCCTCCCAAGATAGCCCACCTCACATACCCAGGGCCACTGATAGATAAAATCGTCGCCAACAACGAGACGGGCAGAAACAGCGCCGCGAACTTCGACACCCACCCCACGATCTTCCCCTCCCGAATTGAAGCCTCCCCGACTAAGAACCTCACGTCCTCCTCCAGAGCCTTCAGCGCGCCATCCATGTCGCCGGCCAGGAAACCAAAGTCCTGCTTCTGCTGCGCGATGTCATCGCCGCCGCGGAGGGACGCGACGCGCAGCGCATAGCGCAGGAGCCTCTGCTGTTCGTGGATGTAGCTGTGGAGGGAGCGCGAGATGTCCAGGAAGAAGGGGATGCTGTTGGGGAACTGGGCGTCGCAGTGGCGCGTGAGGATGCGGGTCATGATGTGGCGGACGTGCGCTAGGAACATGACGCCGTTGCTTTCTACTATCTTTAGGACGGGCCGCAGAGCGAGCTGTTCGTGGTCGTCGAACAGGGCCTTGGCCTCGTTAGGCGTCAGACGTTGGAGCCATGAGATGAGCTCTCGTCGAGATGATACTTGGTGCCGGCGGCCGTCAGTGCCGAGGTTCTCAACATCATCATTGAGCAATGTGACTGGATTCGGGATGTGGGACGCGGGCGGGATATCCGAAAGGAGTTGATCGGTAAGAATGATGCCTAGAAGATGTGTAGAATGTTAGACTTCCTCATAGTATCAATATGTTACTGATTCTCTGTCAGTCCTAGCTTACCGATGTTTGAGCCCTTTTTTTTGTATACCGAGATTTTCTCAACGAAAAAAACGTCAGGGAGGTCTTCATGTACGATTGCTATGCCCCTAGAGGTATTGGTTTCGGTAACCCTTAGCTTAAAAACTCTCTCTGTTCCGCCCTCAATATGGTACGGCCGCCGATATTCCGCTGTATAGAATGGAGCTTTCCTAATATAATCTGGCAGAAGGCTCGGCGCTCTGGCAGGAGCTCGCAAGATAGGTGATTCCTGACGGCCCATACGAAATAATTCTGTGCCTGCTAAGTGGCTGGCAAAGAATTCTGGCTCAAGCTCAAATATAGTGCCTAAGGCTTCAATCATTGCCCGTGAGATGCCCTTAGTGATAACGAGAGTGCCTGTTCGTTCTTTGTCCCCGCTGATTGCCCCTTCGAAGTCTTCTGGAGTAGAACATTTGATTACCGAGTCAGGCTTTCCAGATTTTGGAAAATGGATAACTTTAATGTTGAAATGCTTCATTCTATTGGCCAGATTAACTGCGAAGCCCTTTGCATTAGGGTCCATGAACTGATGAAGGCTTTCTAGCCATGGCCGATGCTGCAACTTGGGCTCAACAACTCCGTTGTGATATGTGCTTGGAGGGGTATTTCTGGTCTCATATTGGTGCTGATCATGCTTTTCATGCGGAGGTGGCCCCTTTTCAAGGTCGTTGGTGCTAATTCCGATCTCAGGCCCACCCATGGTGTGATGAGGTCAAGATCGCTAAAGCATTGATGAGCACCCTATGTAAGGTAAAGTCCCTCAGGAGGTTACCGGAATGCCCAAGTTTATAAGGTTAATTCATCCTTTTCGGCTGTGTGTAAATCGTGGTCCAGCTGATGAAAGCCGCAGGCGCCACATGTTGGAACTAGGCAGCAATACTTCGCACTCATCAAGCAACGGAGTGTGAAAATATCACCCGAGACTCACGAGTGCTGTGATAAATTACCACATCTTCCGAAGTGCTAAGGTTTAAATAGAGCCTTCTAAACTCACAATTTTAGAGTACAAAACGGCAAAATAATTATTGATAAACGACTAATCGAACGCTGAGCTTCCGCCGGGAGATCGCCCACTGACACAGCCTCTGGGGCAGGATTTCCACAGGATTCTGACGAGAGTTACAGTACAAGAGCGAGTCATGGGAATCCGATAACCTTACTTGTCGGTTCATCGCCGACTTCGTCAATTTAGCCGGCGACAGCATTTGTAACCGAGGAGTCGAAACAGGTCCCTGGTTCACTACAAGGGGGTGACATGAGCGGGCCGCCCTCCCTGCAAGTTTTGGTATAGTAGGGAGGTAAGGGTCCCTTGTTCTTATCAAACGCCGGCGTCGCGGCCAAAAGTAATCGAAATACAAGGGACCCTCTGTTCGCCCATGTGACATGGGTGCCCGAGCGTCACGCGATTCAGCTCGGTAGTTAGTCAGCTTGCGGACCGATTGAAAATCCGCACCAACGGAATCGCGTCTGAGCTTGCTGAGGTAAGGAGAAGCAGCAGACACTAAATTTGGCGCAGCAAACCCGTGCGAATCCACCAATGTAAACTCTCAAAGTTGCTGCGCCAGCTTTAAAATGGAGTTTTCTTTTTTGCGGAGCCAAATTGGAGGAGCCAATAATGTCGCGCAAAGACCTCGACAGCCTCATCACATTTTCAGCCTTGCAGCGGGCGCGGCTTCGCTCGAGGCAAGGGTATTCCTCAGGGCTACCAACCGCGGATTGAGGTCTTCGATGCATCTTTTGAGACTACATAATGCTACCCTTCCTTCTCTCCTTCCTCCGACATTAGTAAAACTTTTCCGATTCGTTAAGCAGTTCACCGATCTTCAGTTATCTAGTTATGCGAGCTTCCCTCGCATCTTAAATGTTTCATGCGATGTATGCATTAGTGTATGCAAAACTATGCATTCTATCCCCTAGTTAGCTAATTAACACTCCAAGTATTGATGAAAACCAGTAAAGCTGTTCATTGGATAATGTGCGCTGAACTCAAATACCCGTTCTCAGCTCAACCCTGAGCTTTTACGTCTCGACTCCGCTCGTTACTATATCAACAATTGATGAATCCCTTGACTCTCGCTGCAGCCGTCGCTGGACTTATCGAAACCTCTTTCACACTTGGCATCAGATTGTATAGTTTATATAAGCAGAATTGTGCAGCTTTAAAGGAGTTCGAAGCTTTCAGCCGGGAAGTCAAAGCTTTTGGCGGAACATGGCAGATGGTACAGCCTTGCCTAGAAGATGCGCGACCACTACTTTCACTCGATTGCCTACAAACCCTTACCAACATCTGTAACGGCACCAAAGACATTTTAGAGGACGTGACAGAAACCATAGAAATTTTCGCATTTAAAGATAAAAAGGCCACTAGGGAGGCGAAACAGGGGACAACTTCAATTTTTCTATGTTTCGGAAACAAACCAGCTGCCGATGATCGAGCTCATCGAATTAGAATGTTCTTTAAACATAACGATTTTACGTTGCAGCGCAGCCAGCTGCTCTATGCGAATACCACTCTGCAGTTGGTTCTTACGGTTATTAAGTAAGCAGAGATGCGCATTTATTTAACTTGCTATAGTTTCCGTGGTAAATCACACAGCTAACGGTATTAATAGTTATGCGAGGACAGTGCCTAACTCTGGCGTTGTGAATCAAGATTTGGATAACTCTAACTTAATTATTATCAAGCAAAACCGAGCATGAAATGAGATCAGAAAGAGGGAGCGGCAAGAGAAAAGGGATTGAAAGGCTCAGGTTCTACGAGTCGAGGTGATACAATGGCTAGACCAATTACCGCCTTCAGAAATAAGTCCTCCAGGTCAAGGACTTAGGAGTCCGTTTGAGCAACTGGCCAATTGCTAGGTAACACCAGAATGTAGACCCGGCTTAATTGTTTTGGATGATCATTCTAATGTCACAAGTTCTGAGGGCAGACGAACCCCATACAGGGCAATTATTAATGAACTTAGGATCAGAAATCGTGCGCAAGCTCAACAAATCCAAGATTTGAATCAACAAATGCAGCAGCTCACGCAAGACCTGCGTAATGTTGTTAAAGAATTACGTAATATGACTGACGATTCTGCTCGTTACCGCCGTGAACGGAATGATGCACTCGCTGATAGAGATGGAGTACGATATAAACTAAGGCAGATGGAGGTTGCCAGGAACCAATACCACAAAGAAAGTCACTATTTAAGGAAGGAGAACGACCTTTTGATTGATAAGCTCAAAAATCTTGAAATAAAAAACCATCCGGCAACGATTGGCTACAAAGATAATGACAAGGAACACCACTTGAAACGAATTCCAGGATACCGCAAAGCCCATAGACCTCCACCGACCTCGCAGAGAGGATTCCCTCGCCCGACGGAGCGTGGGGAGTCTTCCGATCGGTCTAGCGACACGCTCTGTTGACGTCCCCTCCCCTCAACAAGATTCAATTCGACTACCTTGTATCTTCCCAGCTTCTCTTTCAGGCATTACTCAAATTACGGCATCACGTTGTTACGAAATTAACGATTTAATGATTCTCGCGAGCAATTCCGGGTGCCTCAGGAAGGTTGCCGCAAGTGACGGGCCTGATGGCATAGCCTACATTCTGTAATGGATTAGTTAAATTGCTTCAGTGTTTTAGGTCCTGGTAGATACCAAAGAACGGATGACTTCCTTGCATGCAATATTTCCATTGAATCCCAACATAATTGAGGGCATCCCCGCATGCTGTGAAGGCCAGACAGTCGTGCATCCAAGTGCGCTACCTATTCCACCTTTGGTTAGCTTATTGCCTGCCGCCTGAACGCGCACCATCAACAGGCAGAAACCAGGCAACCATGACAAGGCATTGGCCCCCACCGTCTTGAACTTCAGCCTAGCTGCGCAGGAAAATAATGAGGCGAGATAAAAAGTGTATATGGGGAGACCCTTCCCCATCTTCCGTCGCATCCTCGAAAATTTTTAAGGCCATTGGGGGATAGTGAAGAGTGTCCATCATGGCTCCACTAATGCCAATGCTCTCCTCGGGGCTGAGAGGCACGACCGAGCTCAAGATCGACGAGCTAGAGAGGATGCGACGGTCCTATGAGCAGCGTAAGGCTGAGCTTTTAGCTGAGGCGGAGGGTGCGGGCTCTGCAGCGAAAGACCAGCGAGCAAGGCTCTCAACTCTGCTTTCTGGCGTTAAGAAACTCGATCCGTCTTCCGAGAACGATGACGATCTCACGAATATGAGCCGCTGGCTCGATCAGGCCGGTTACGATCGCTCTATATCCACCGCAAAGCTGGGATCCTTTGAAAAGACCCTCCGGTTGAAGCTCGAATACCAGAGCCGTAGATTGGAGCTGGCGGATCTTCATGCTCAGCTACTGGAAGAATGGATACGCCAAACCGTTTCGAGCGGAAACTCACTCTCGGTCAAGCTTGATAAGGTCATTTTGGACCAGGAAGACGAATTCGAGGTGGTGGAGGATGGTCAAATCCCGCAACTCCGCGAAAAATTTGAGTCCATTGCCTTTACACCACTCGAAACTGACGCGGAAGAGATTGATCGTCATCTATTGAGTTTCTTCCCTGGAGACAATGGGACTAGGGCTTTGGAAGAGCTGCGTGAAAACGTGAAGGAGTATGGAGACGATTCCCTAGGTGGGATGAAAATATTCACCGACGAAACTCTCCAATATTGCATCAAAGACTTACTTCAAAATGAGTTGCTTAGCGACGAGAAGAGGACTATTCTCCAAGGCTACCAGCAAAGCCCCGTAGTACTACGTGAGATCGCTAGTACATTAAACATGAAGTTCTCCGATATTCGAAACTGGAAGTGGCGCTCTCCAGAAAAAGGCATTCGAGTCGAAGCTCGCCAGAACAGCGATGGCATATTCTGCATGACGGCAGAGGAAGATCTTCTTGAAACTCTTTTCCTACAAGGCATTGGAGTTTCTTGGTCTATCGTTGTAAAGGGTTGCTTGAAGGGGTTCATCAAGAAGGAAGATCGCGTTTGGAAGCGGGCTGAAAGGCCCTCGCTTGACGAGTTAGACAAGCGCGATTATTACCTGTCAAACAGGAGGAAGCCAAGGTCAGCCAACATGGTCTGTAACATGTGTCATCCACCACCGCCACCTCCACCAGGTTTCTATCCACCTCCGCCACCTCCAGGACCTCCACCACCACCACCTCCGCCAAATTGGAGAGACATCGACCGGGTCATCCCTATCTCTTCTGCGAGGCTCGATGATGAGAGACAATTGGACTTCTTGCGGGATTTCTTCTTATCGCGGCTGCCCGAAAGACCGAGTGGTCTGTATGGTAGGAAGCGTTGGAATGAAAACACGGCCCCGACAATCCAAAGTGCCAAAGAAACCCAAGCAATGCTTATTCGTCAGCTGGCTACCGAAATGCAAATTCGTCAAGCCTTGGACGGAGAAGTTGCTATTGTCAAATCAGACTTTGAATCCTTTGCGACAAGCCTCCCACACAGCACTATCCTCTCTGTGCTCAAATTTATTGGAGTTCCTGAGGGCTGGCTTGTTTTCTTCAAGAAATTCCTAGAGTGTCCTTTGAATATGGGCCCCGTAATCCGCGGTACGGCGGATCAAGTACGAATCCGGAAGCGTGGTGTGCCAGTCGGCCATGGATTTGAGAAGCTCTTTGGCGAGGCTGTTCTGTTCTTTATGGACTTGGCTATACATCAGGAGGCTGGAATGCTACTTTATCGACTCCGCGACGAGGCATGGTTATGCGGCAGGCCAGAAAAGTGTACCAAAGCTTGGAACGCTATGTGCGCGCTCTCAACGGTCTTCGGGTTGAATTTCAACCGGAACAAAACTGGATCGGCATCCCTAGGAAACACCAATGCCGAATCTAACGAGGCTGTCTCAATACCACATGGAGAGCTTACTCTCGGGTTTTTGAACCTAGAAAAAAATTACGGGAAGTGGGTCATCGACCAAAGCAAAGTTGACACGCATATTCGACATCTGCGAAAGCAGCTGTCGTCTTGCACTAGCACTCTATCTTGGATCCACGCCTGGAACACTAGCATCGGCCACTTCGCTGGCCACTTGTTTGGTGAGCCAGCTAACTGTCTCGGCAAAGAGCATTTGGATTCTCTCTTCGCTGTTTACGAAAAGATTGAACGCTCAATATTTGGTAACTCTAACGGCATCGCCAGTAGCTTGACTGATCATATCAAGCACCTCCTCGCCGCACGCTTCGGTGCCTCCTCAGTCCCAGACGCATTCATCTTCATGCCCGAACAATTTGGCGGTTTAGGCGTGCTGAATCCATTCACGACGCTCTCCCTCTCGCACAATGTCTTCGAGAAGCCCGAAAAAGTGATGCAAGACTTCCTCAAGGAAGAGAGAGATGCGTACGACAAAGCAAAAGAGAGATTTGAAAGTCTGGGCCAGCAAGGCCGTCTCCGCAAACTTGAAGTCATTTATCCTGACAAGGACAAGATCGCTAGCATTTTCACTGACGGCGATACTGACACCTTCATGTCGTTCGAAGAGTACACTCGCTGGCGCGAGTCAGCTGCGAATACGGTGTGCCTGTATGAGGCGTATAAAGATCTCCGCAGAGTGCCGGAGGATGATGTGGAAACCTCGCGAGAGGTTAACAGCGAACTCAGGAGACTCAATAGAACCCAAGGCGGGTTTAGTTATTGGCAATTGAGTTCGGAAGAGCGCTGGGTCGTGCAACTGTACTCGGAAGAGTTATTTGAGCGGTATGGAGGGCTGAGCTTGGTTGACAAGAATTGGCTTCCGCTTCGAGCGTTGAAGATGTTGCGGGGTGAAGAGGACGACGAGTACGATGATGATGTTTCGGTTTATTCTGAAGTTTGAGCGATGTCGTATTGGATCATGTTGCGAGTGGAGGAAAGAGAAATTTTTCTCATAATGCTAAGGATTAATGACTTCAGTCGGCCTTTCTCTCCTTAGAAGACTGTTTTTCATTTAGCTCACGCAATTATTAATTGTTCTTTTACTGGGCGGGTCAAATTGGATTTTTTACAAAGAAATGACAGCGTCAAATCAATAATGCTATGTTTTACAAAAGAGAATATTTCAGTATAGACCAAGTGTACCCTGTAACTCAAGAAAATACTCATACTAGCATATAACCGAAACATTACCCGAATCCGTACAAAAGGAGAGTGACTTTTTATATGATACAAATAATAAAACAAGGAAACGTCGCTCACATCACTAAATGATCGTGAGTGGTCTGTTCACGGTGCCATTCTTACTCATCGATCCGCTCCCGATCAATTTTCCACTCGCACTTCCATTAGCATAGGATTGTCGAACTGCAAAATTGCTGCTTGCCCTGCGGAGTACGTATTGATGCTTCTTCGGCGCCTCTGTCTTCTTCTCTTCAACAAGGAACTCGAATCCAGATGGCCGACTCCACATGCCCATCTGATCCGCCCCCTTGGCCTGCCACTTCTCGATGCCCTTCGGTGCCTTCTCAGTCCAAGTCTTTTCTTTAGCGAACTTCCGGTCAAGCTGAGTGAACAGGTCCTGGTAGATCGGAAGACCCTTGTCCCACTTACCCTCACGTTGGTAAGTTCGCTTAAGAAGCTCGGCGTGCTTGACTGCTGCGGCAGCGCTATCACAACTGGAGAGACCCTCATCGTCGCCGTATGCGATCTGGCTGAGGACGTCCTCATGCAGCGCCATAGCCTTACGGTGTTGGTTGGTGGCGGTGTACAGCTCCGACAACAGCGCGGTGAATTCCAGGGTCGTGCGGTCAAGCCCACCCCATACACGAGTGAGATTGTAGCGGATGTCTTTGCAGAGGTGGATGGCATCGTCGTGCTTCTCCTTGCGGCAGAAGCGCGTTTCGATAAGGCGGCGGCCGATCCAAACAACGATAGTGGATGACCATGTCTTTTGGACAATTCGGGATGACCAAAGTTTGGTGAGGATACGCTGCAGAGACGTTAGTAACAGTAGTTCAGCAGTCAATGAAAATGTGTTTGAGTGCGTGGAACTTACCTCGAGGTCCTCGTAATTCTGCTGTTCGCCCAGGAGACCCACAAGATCGTTGAGGAGCTCAATTGGCAGGTCAGTAAAGGCAAAGTCCAGGGTCTCAGAGCCTTCAAGAGCTTCACGGAGAATGATTCTTGACAAGTCGATCATTGTCCGGATAAGCTTCGGGTCTTCGCATCTCAAGGTTCCACGCCCGGCTAGATAGAGGGCAAGTTTGAAGCCAGTGTGGATGTTCTGCTCAGTGCGGAATCCTCCTTGAAGATGGATGAATCTATCAATCAGTGCTGCAAGATCATAGGCCTCCTGGAAGCGGGAATGCTTGGTATGTTCTAAAACAATCGCAGTTGCTCGCTCAATCACCGTCAGTTCGTAATGGCCATTCATAACCTCTTCCAAGCAGATATGGAAGAACGCCTGGATAATCGTCCTCTTAACGGTCTGCGAAACGCTCAAATGCTTGATGAAAACTTCCAACAGCTCTTCTTCAACAATCTTGACATCCAAGGAGCGCTTAGATTCCTTAAGGTAGTAGTACAGACGGCATCCCGACTCTAGGATCACGAAGAACTCTTTCTGAGTCTTCGTAGCTCGGAAGTAAGACTCATAAAGCAAGATTTCTGTCCTGAGCTCAGCCATGATGGAAGAGAACGAACTAGTCTCCGTAATCACTTCGGCGAAGGCGGCCAAAAACACATATGACTTTCGCTCCACATTAATGGACTGTGTCATCTTCACTTCTTCGATAACCTTAGTTCGCATCTCTTGAATAACCTTAATCGCAGTCTCTTTGTAACCACATTCGATGTAGACATTGGCAATTGTCTTAGCAGATTCGATCAACTTCTCGGAATGTGTTTCGTGCTCGCAAATCTCAGTCACGCTTGTTCGAAGAAGTTGTGTTGCGATTGTGGTCGACTCAGTAGTACTTTGCTTCTTGTATGAAATGACCAAATCCTTCATTGCGGTCAAAGTCTCGGTCGACGAGTAACCGTATTGGCTCTTGTGCGTTTCGAATTGTTCGCGGTAAAGAGACACTGCCTTTGTCACCGTTGTAGTGTTGGAAGAGTAGAGCTGGGCAAGGCGCTTCTTCACAGTATGAAGAACAGTCTGAGTAGAGGTCGTGCTTATGGAGGAAGTGGTCGTGCTTGTTTTCGTGGTTGACATTGACTTCGAGATCTTCTCACTGTGTTTGATGACCTCTTCGTAAAGAGACATACACTCCTCATGGTACTCCTCTCTTCGCTCGCTAATCTCCGCAAGATGCATAGTCGCCTTGACCGTCAACTCACTGTGACTTCCGTAGAAGCTGATACAAGTCTTCCGGTATTCTACTGCGAGTTGCCGAATGACGGAATATTCTGTCTTCGTCTTGTGTTCCAGAATATGCATGTACTTCGAGTAAATGCGCTCGACAAACTCGGCACCTAGCTTGTATGACTGTCCGTGCTTCAAAAACGTTTGCCATAGGCAAGCATACACATTCTGGGCGGCCACCCATTTGTGATCATGTTCATATATCTCGCAAAGCAATAAAGCGGCCTGGACGCCATCAGAATGGAGGCAGCCATGTTCAATCCGGTATGCGGAGAATATCTGGTAGTAAGCCGTTTCAGCTTCCGTGCGTCGGCTCATACGAGTGGCAATGGTTCCGAAGCTGTAGAGTATCTCAATTGTACAAGCATGTGATTTACCAAATGAAGACTGCAAGTGAACGTAAAATTCCTGGTAGACCTTGATGACTTTCTCGTATCGGTATGTCCTTTCAAAAAACCCAATAATCGATTTCACGGTCCTGATCAAGAAGTGCTGGTCGCATTTATGGTTGTGCAGCAAGCTTTGGAAAATGTTCCAGTAGATCACTTCCGCTTTTTCGATCTGCAGCATCTTGAACCTGCAATGAGCTAAACTCATCGCAACCCCAATGACCTCGGACGAATACTCTTCGGTCACCTTAACTGTTTCCTGTCTGGTCTCGATCGATGACCAAACGCGGCTGATGGTTTGTGAGTAAATCTCGCAAGCTTCAGACCAGCGTTCCTGCTTAGAATAGCTAGATGAGAGGGCTACGCAGGTTTTGACAGTCGACGAAGAAATCTTCGTAGATGAGGAAGTCATTGATGATTCAAAAACCTCGCGAAGAGTCTGTTCTTCCTCAACGGTCAAAGTCATCGATTCTGTGACTTCGGTGCCTGTAGTTGTCGTAGAAGATGAGCTGCTGGAGGATATTGTCTCGGTAACGGTTTCCGCAAGAGATGTGGCCACAGTGATTGCCTCAGTCGACGTGTGTTGCTCGGTCTTCTTGTAATAGCTCCACAGAGAACTGAATATCGAGCGAGCCATCGAATATACTTTCAAGGACCTAAATTGCTCCGCAATCACTTGAATGCGTTGAATGACAGTTGTTTCTGATCGCCATTCCTCGCTATAGGACTCGATTTCGATCCAGAGTCCGCGTAAAACAACTTCAGACTCCTCCTTTCGAGAGTGGCGGCAGAGAAATTTGGAGTATTCCAACGTGATATCGATCTTGATCTCTCTGGTTCGTGTAGTTGTCGATGTCTCAGTTGTGATGCTCCTCCAGAAACTAACCAAGATCTCTTCCGCCCTCTCGACTTCTTTGCGCTCTTCGTAGATTTGGACAAGGGTCATAGTCGATTTGATACGCCGTTCATCTGTAATAGACAGTGTGCGGACAATGTATTCGTGGTATTCTAAAGTCAACTCAAGGATGACTTCAAATTTTGATAGAGTCTTTAATTGAGAAATAAGAAGCTCGTATATCTCAATCGTCTCAGCGTGGAAATGACCATATAGCTCGATTCGGATTTCATAAAGCTCGCGGTATAAAATGGCAGCCTTTTCAATCTCTTGAATCGATACGTAAAGCTCCGCAAGCATCGTGATGTACCGAATGGTAAGCTCGTGAGACGCACCATGATCGTGCTTGTGGGTTTTGATGAGGTATAAGAGAACCTCCTCTTTCCTGATAATGAATTCCGTGCGCGTGGTCACTTTGATAGACAAAGTGCACTGAATAAAGGCTTCGGCACAAGCCAGTACTACTGTGATATGGCAAACGCTTCGGCTGATTTTCCAGGCCTCATACGAGTACTCGCTAACGTGCGAAGACTGGAGCCTTTGACAAATGCGAACCTGCAGAATTAAACTCTGAAGGACTGCGGCAGACCGTTCCCCAAAGACTGATTTTCGAACGCTGTATGATAGAAGTTGGAGCTTCTCAGCCTCAATGGCAACATACTGACGGGCCAAGCAGGTTCCTTCAATCAGAGCCAGAATCGTAGAGCTAGAAAGACAGCTTTTAAAAGAAGACGAAAGTTTGTGATGGCCGCTTGGTTCATAAAGAGAAGATAGGCGGAAGTGGCTAGTCCAGTATCTTGCAGCATACTCCAGCAGAGAGTATTTTGCAAAATGATCTGACAGTTCATGTGAGCTCATGCGCTTGAATTGAGGCTCAATGTCCCCGTGTAAATGGATCTTAACATAAGCCAAGGCGCGTACTGTTAGATCATGGTGCGCTTCTTTGATATTCAATACCAATTTAGAGGACTTGTTCGTACCCGATGTGGAACTGAGCAAATGTTCCCGGATGCTGGGATGGCGCAAATACACCATGCCGTCTCGAATGATAACAAGAGACCCGCAAGCGTGACGTATATCATCTTCCACATGGGTAAAACGGGGAGAGTGGGCGCATTGGTCGAGATCTATCTCTAGAAGCTCCCTGATTTCCTTAATTGTCAACGGCCGTTCAGATGCCAAAACCCACGAGAGGATTTGCTTAGTCTCCTGATGCCTAGTGTCTAGGCTAGCAAGACGACGATCCAAAACTTCTTCCACGGTTTTCGGTGCCCGATCTAAGAGATCGAGAATTGCGGAGACTGTTTTCTCATTCTTCACCGACTGAAAGATTAGGTTTGCCCATAAGAATGAGCTTTTTGACCCTTCAAATACTTTTTGAATGATAGACTTTCTATCTTTCTCCTTCATAGCACGGAATTGGGGTTGCGAAGAGATGGAATGCTCAATGACAAGGCGGATATCGTCTGAAATGTGTTCGTCCTCAATAGAAAAGTGTTGGGTAAGTTGTGACGCCGCTTTGCTCAGCGGCCTGCTGAGCACAATAGCTTTCACATGCGTCCGATTGCTCGCAGAGGTGATTTTATGAAGCGTATCCAGAATCGCAGGATTGCCGATACGGGCCCCATAAATCTGATCAAGACCGTCTATGAGAATTATGATCTTCTCATTGGTGAGAGCAAGATCAAGAGCCTCCCAGAGCGCTTGTTCAATATCCAAGGCTGTACGACCCTTCGCGGACATTTCCATAACATCTTGGATCTTCAAGACAAGCTGCTGATGCCCGACTTTCCGGTCTAAGATTTGCAGCAAAAGGCTCTTGATAAGACTTAGTGGGCTTGTAGTATACTTCGCATTTGTGTCTTTTAAATAGATCAGCTTAACAACCTGGGAACACAAAATCTTATCAAAAGAATCCATAACTTACCTACGAAGTATGATATCACATCGTAGGGGTCCTGGTCCATAGAACCTTGCAATTTCTCAACAATCCAACGAGATAGGACAGTTTTTCCACTCGACGGGCCGCCAGTGATGAGGAACACCTTGTTCCGATTCCTGGTGAAGTTCGTGACATGGCTGCTGAACCACTCGCAAGTGAATTCGGCACGATGGACACCAGAAGAAAGCCGATTAGAGATCATGGTCCGCACAACGCGGTCTTGTGGCCCCAGGAAATCCCGTATCGCACAGATGTCTAGCTCTGAATGACCTCTGAACCGCGAACTCTCAATCTCCATAGTCCACATGGAGGTTGAAATCCGATCAAGGTGATGATAGAACCCGGTAATAGTCTCTCCGAAATGTTCTTCGAATTCGGTCGCGCTGATCATATGTTTCCCTTATTCAAAGTTAGCCAATCAGGGAATTCTGATGCTCGATGCCCCGTTTTGGGGCGACTAGCTTAATATACCGTGGCTCTTGGTGCGATAATGTGCGTTGACAGCGCATGTCAACTGCATGAAATCTGAGTATGTATGCGCGAGCTCGCGTCGAATTTCCGTGCTAGCGGTCAGAAGGTGACGCTGTCGAATAAAAACTGACATAGCTAGTATCATCCTGTGAAAGACTCCAAACGCTTTTGTAAGGATGCTAATTTGGCTGGGGCCCATCTAAAACATATCAATTTCCATCCGGCCACATAGCATTATAGCAGATGAACTGACCTGCAATAGCGATAGGCAGCTTCCCCAGATCAGTCTCGTGGCATCCTCACTATTGAGCATGAAATCATGCACGGCTTCGTGAAAGATGAGAACATGTCCTCCAATATTCTCAGCCCATCTTAAAACCTTGTCCCAGTTGCTTCCATCATGGGGCATATGCCGCAGTCGCTCATTCGCCAGCGCCTCCAGGAAGTCCTCAACTGTGGGGCTGCTATCAAACACGATACTTGATGAACTGCCAAGTTGTGTCCGAATCATAGAAGACGTCCTCACCATGGACTCACGGAGAACGCTGACCTTGGGCACTCGGATGCTGTCGTTGAATGTCTGCATTGTAGGGGACATATCGGGAGAGCCATCTCCATTGCTAAAGTATGTGCCATTGGAAGTCATGGTAGTAGACCCGCTGGTCTTATAGGTACCATTAGTGCTCGCTGAGCTCTTCAGAGTCGTAGTAGACTCGGTGGTAGATGCCACCGGCGGGGTAGATGCGGGGTTGCCCATAGTATTGCTAGAACCTGCGTTAGATAATGGAGCAACTAGAAAAGGTCAGATTGGCGGAAAGAGAGTAACAACAGGTATATACCACTTACACTTTGGCATTCGAAGGCCAAGCACACGGAGCACTTAGAAGAAAGCAGCAAGGAAGGCACTCAAAAATTATGTTGGAGCGTAGAATCGCAAAGCCCATCTATTGCCCTGCATTGTGAACTTGACGGAAGCTTGAGTGCAAGATATATCTTAGATTGACCCCTAATCGATCATCCGCAATCCTGGCCGCCTGATGTGATTCAGGTGGTTCCAGACGACGCGTGGCGCAGGAGATCATAAAGCGTAAGACACTCCGGCAGCCAAAAGGAAGAGGGACAAGGGCTAGATTGGCTGGGATTAAAGAACTGGATACCCCGAGCGATCGTAGAGTGTACCCAAACGGGAAGATAGAGGGGTGATTCCAGGAGCTGACACTTGGTAGCACCGATACGCATCAGCTTCTATGCCTGTGATAGAGCCAGCCACAGAAAGAACCAAAAATAGTGGCTGCTTCAATGGGAGATCATCTTAGCGAAAAAGAGTTCCGGACTCAGGAATCGATCGAGACGCTTCCATAGTCGGTCCGCCGCTATACGGCTTCTTGTTTAAATCTATTGACCATTGAAGAGCGTGAAGACCCTCCGGCCGAATTCCTTGAGCACATTCCCCAGAGTATTATAAATTCGCGATGGAAGCCATGGGAAAGAGCAATATTCTTAGCTTCTTTTGAGGTTGGACTAGACGAAGCCTCAGCTTTCGTCTGATAAGATGGCGTCGGTGCACATTCTGAGCCGCAGCCGCAGCCTCAACTCTGCATGCCAGGGGGTTCCCGAGGCTGTGGTCATTTCCACGTGCCAAATTGGGCCAAGACAGATAACGAGAAGTATTGGCGATATTGTGGATATGCCTCGGAGATGATGCGACTAGCAGCTGTCTTACACAATATGCTTTTCGTGATAGCAGGATACTGCTCAGACATGATTCGTTTGACGAAGCAGAGAATCTGCAAGGCACAGGGGTATGATCTCGCACGATGTGGGGAAAGGTCCCTGACAGAAGCTGGATGTACGACGAATACAGCTTGTACGGGCTCCGGCTTCTCCCCATTGTGCGCGCGCAACACACACCCAATTTTGCTAACAATTAGTCAAGTGCACTGTGCACTTAGAAAAAAGGCTGTGCACTTGCAAAGAAAGGTAAAGTCTCTAATTTTTAAGCTTAATTGTAAGAGTTAAACTTGAAATTCTCTAGTGTGCAAGAAAGCGAAATTAGGTGTGTTACGAGCGCACGCAGGGGGAGAAGCCGGAGCTCGCACAAGCTGTGGTGTGCTGTGAGAAGGCAGATGGCTGCAAACGGCTGGCTGAGGCGTCGCTAGTCGGTTTTCTGGGTGTTTTGTGGCTAGCTGTTCTGCCCAAAGGGGAGTGCTCTGCAAAACCAGGTCTTGGAGGAGTACCCGGTTCAGAAACGGCTCGCGACGGTCCGCCATACATTCTAGAACCCAACGGATTGCATGCCCCTTGGGAGACCTGCATTCGTTTTCTGTCACCCACCTCTTCATGCTCTCTTCATACGCTTTTCCTTCTTTTGCAGAGATTCTGGAAGAGCCGCGAGATCAGCTCGGCAGTGCGTTTCCAAGCAAAAGCAATGAGCGAGCGACACCGTGCGGATAAGTCAGCCCAGCTACACGTGTAAGGACAAATCACTGCCAAACCTGACTATATCTTCCACAACTAATTACTCTAAAAATACTACGAGGCGAAATCTCTTTCGCTTCTCTATCTATTCTATGTGGTAGCTACGCCGTAGTTGTATTATATCAAAAGTTAGATATGGGTGGTCAGTCTAAAATCCACGAAGATATGTTTCAAAATCCAAATCGTTTTCTGCGCGATGTATCTCGTGCCTTAATATAACAAATATAAAGCTCTAATATATATAGGGATGGAGATAATTACGCAAAGAATCTCTTATATCAAGTACTGGGTCAAAGCGCCTGACGATCGCCCTCGCGTAACGATCGCCCGCACAGAAATCATCAAAATTTCAATAATTTTTATCTCCACCAATATGACCCCGATTGAGGCCGCGCTGGATTTGTTGAAATCGCTGAAGCTTAGAGAAACTCCTAATTATGCTGAAATATTAAAAAAGTACGGTTGCAATCGAAATATGTTATCGCGACGGCACCGAGGTGTTTAGGGCACTATGGCACAAAAGCTTGAAAATTAACGACTCCTTAATAATACCCAGGAGAAAGAGCTTGTACGATACATTGACAGCCTTTATGAGCGAGGATTGCCCCCTTTAAGACAGATAATACGCAATTTTGCCTCTAAAATTGGCTGTAGGGAGGCGGGTAAGTTATAGGCCGATTAGTTTATTAAGAGATGGGAGGTTAACCTTATATCTTAGTAGACATCTGGTATGGATATAAATAGGAAAAGAGCCGATTTAGCCTTTAAATACTTATTATATTTTAAGCTGTTATGACGTAAAATTAAACAATATAAGGTGGATCCCCGGCATATATATAATATGGATGAGAAAGGCTTCTTAATTGGTATACTATTAAGGATAAAACGGATTTTCTTTAAACGGAGATATAAAGAAGGGGGCATTAAGTAGATAATTTAGGATGGTAATTATAAGTGGATTACAATAATTGCATATATTTGCGTAGACGGAAGCTCTCTTACTCTAGTACTGATTTATTAAGCGCTTACTAGAAACATATAAGATACCTAGTTATAGGATTTTAACCCTATAGTATATAAGGCCTTTTTTACTTTATCTCTAAGTGGCTAGATAAACAACAATTTAGGGCTAAAATGGCTTAAATAGGTATTTAATTGGGAGATAAAAGCAAAAGTATATTGGGCCTATTGACTCCTAATACTTAACGGCCATGGATTATATGTTATAAAGGAGTTTATATAGTATTATGACAACAATAGGATCCTCTTAGCACTCTATCCACCTTATTTAACTTATACGCTGTAGCCTCTTAACGTTAGTATGTTTAAGCCTTTTTTAACGGCTTACTCAGCTAATGTTACAATAACGATGTATTATATATGAACGCTAGATAAACAAGCATTAGATTTATAGAATTAATAGCTATATACGGCTGTCGTGGAGACTTAAGAGGATTGCTAGAGAACTTAATAGAGAGAGAGATTTATTTAACGTCCGTGGCGGCTGTTAGGCTATTGGACTGTGCCTTCCTAGTAGCGCGCAGCGGCCTTGGCCGCGCCCGCGTACTATAATGGAATACACCTTTCTAGGCTAGCCCTGGGTTAAACTACACTCTGCTTCTTTATAAAGCATTTAGGTTCCCTAAGGTTCCCTTTATCTAGAGAGAAACGCAACTTGTCTGGTACCCGTTTCCAACATTAAATGAAAAGTAGGAGTAAGAAATCCCTGTCCTGCTTATTCTTTACCAACGCCTAAAACCTAAATTAGATTTCTGTGTCTTTATTCTATAGTTTACCTTTAGATCCCTGTTTAGCTTATTTAGTAATACTTTGTTTCCTCTAGCTATTTGGCTAGAGTCTTTAGGCCCCTTGTGCATAGATATGCAAATTTACTAAAGCCGACCTTTCTCTTTTTAATATATTGGATAAGTCTATCTAACTTTCTGTTTGCTTGCGTGCAAAATAGTAGGTGTTTCTTTGACTTTCTCGAACCGCATATACATTTAAGATAGGTGTTATAATGGAACCTTTTATGGTATTCCTAAAAGTTTCTATAACTGGATCTTAGGGCTATTAGATAGCCCGTAATTTCCCTGTTTTTAATTACTATGTAGGGGCTTTTAAACTCCAGTCTTAGTTCCTGGTAGGACCTAGGCCTTTATTCCTCCTACTTTTACTTAAGTCTCTCTTTCTTCCTTTTAAAGACGAACTTTTTTAGCCACCCCTATATAGCGTAGCACTCGTCTTTTCTTTTCTAGTCTGGTATTACCTACGCTGCCTTGGCGTAGTCCGGGCACTCCTGTAGGTACTTAACCCCCTACTGCCTTATTGTGGTTAAGTTCCTAACTTTTTAAGCTGCTTTGGTGCTTGTGGTTGGGATAGCCCTCCCTTCTCCCACTTGCGCAGCTCTGGGGTCTCTTATATAAGCCGTGAAGTTCTGTGTCCCTTTAGGGGCGTTCTTATACGCCTCCCTTATTGCTATTATTGCTCCGTCTTCCCTTGTTGCCCTGGGGCCTAGGTATATGGAGCCTTGTTTTGCGATCCTCCCTATATAGTTTTGGATTATATATGTCCCTACTATGCCTGCTAGTGTCTCTACCGACAGGATGTACCCTTTATAGTCATTTTTGGTTATTTAGAGGTAGCTTGCCTCGTGCTTCTCTAATGTTATGTTAACTTTCCTTCTTGTTATATCTGCTTTCCTCACTACTTCTAGCGGGGCTAGTTCTCTTTATAGGTGTAGATACTTATATGCTTGTTTTAGCTAGGTTTTATAGCCTAGCCTTTAATTAACTATTATCCTTCCTTTTAGGGGGTGATTCCTTGGTAATTGGCCTATCTTTAGGGAGTCCGCGTATCGGCGTTCTTTTACTTTAGCTTTGGCATTTGGTACTTCTAGCTTGTACTTAATTATCGGCGTTAGGGTTGTCTTGTATACTAGCAAAGCTGCCTTGTGTATAGCCCTAAGTACTCTATCTACGTGCCTTAATAGGTGCACGCCTTTGATGGCTCTTGGTTGCCTATTTACTGTTAAACCTTTCTACCAGACCTCTAACCTATATAATAGGGACGGTTCTACTACTGCCTTAATAATCTACCTGCACCCTTTTACGGATAAGCCGTTTTAGGTGTTGGCTATGTTTTAAATAAGTGCTAATACGCTTCCGGTCTTTATATATCTCGTTTTAACGTGCTCTTTAAAGTTGAGCTGTCTATCTAGGTGTACCCCTAGATACCTTATGGTGTCCGCGGCTTCTACCCTTTTGCCTTATATAGTAATAGATGCCCTTTGCTTGGGTTTCCTTCTGCTCCTAAAGATAATAAACTTGGTCTTTTTCTTTTCTACCTTAAGTCCCTTGTCTTCTAGCTCTTTAATTACCTTTCTTACTTTTTTCTTGACTTTCGCGGTGGCTTTCTTAGCTATATAGCTACCTACCGTCACTACTATGTTGTCTGTATACCTGTACCTGTTATAGTGTCCTTAGAATATGGATGCTAGTAGGATTATAAACAGTACTAGTAATGCTAGTAATCTTTATGGGATCCTATTATCCACTTCTAGCGGGTTCCCTTTATCTTGCCCTCGCCTTAGAAAGGCGAGTCTTTCTTTATATATATCTACCGCCTAGGCCACCATATGACCTGGTACCCCCGTCTTAACCATACTCTGGTATAATTTTTCCAGCCAGACTCCGTTAAAGGCGCCCTTTACGTCTATTAAAACTATTATAGTGTATTATCCTTGTTTTCTTTCTTTATTAACCTAGTGTAGGACATACCTTACTAGGTTAACCGCCGATCTTCCTAGAATCCCTCCTGCTTAGAGGTTTCTAAACCATCCTTTTTTAAAGCCTTGCCGTCCTAGCCTTATAGCTATGGCTCTCTTTAGTCCCTTTCCTAGTACTAATAGCAGGGAGATAGGCCTCCACCCCTTTACTATGCTTAGGTCCCTTCCTGCTTTCTATAATAGGACTACCTTGGCTTTCTTAAAGGGGTGCACCCCTCTTACTAGGACTCTATTGAATATTCTATAGATCTTAGTACCCTCCTTATCCCACACCGCCTTTAGTACTGGTACTGTGATCCTATCTACCCTAGGTGCCGTTGTGTTAACCCCTATTGTTGCCCTCTTAACCTCCTGTTCTGTTAGTGGCTCCTATACCTTACTTTGGTTGCCTATTTCAACCTCTTCTCTTGTGTCGCTTTTATATATAAGGAGCATTCTTGTTATTTTAGTGATTTGCTTTTCTACCGGTTTCTCTTTGTGCCCCTTTAGCCTGGGCGCTTAGAATGACCCCACCTTGTTCCTCTACCCCGCGATTCTCTATACTTTACTTATAGTGGTGGCTCCTTCTATCTGCTTTAGCTAATACTTTTTTTTAGCTCTCTTTAGCTTCTTCCTTAGGTTTATAAGTGCTCTGGTTGGTCCCACTTTGGCCAACTATGATTTCTTTATGTGGATGTACTCCTTCTTGGCCTCTCTAAGTTTGTTGTTCCACTAAGGAGCCAGTACTATTCCTTTAGGTTTCTTTCTCCTAGCTTCTTTGGTTATTTAACTTAGGTATTCCTAGAACTCCCTTGCCTCTACTTTTAGTATTATCCCTTCTGTGGCCACGAATTTCCTGTAGGATTTTGTGAACTTTTCTAGGTTAACCCTCCTTGTGTCTACTTCCCTCTCCCTAACTGGCTTAGGTTTGGGTACTATAATCTATAGTGGTAAGTGATCTAAGCTATAGTCGGCCTTGTAGTTCACCCACGTAGCTGCTCCTGAGATGCTTAATATCGCAAAGTTTAGTATCCTTCCTTTCCTTATTGGAACGTTTATGTTATTTAGCACTGGCTGGCTGCTAAGTGTCCACTCTATTATTTTACTATAACTGGCTGGACCTCCTTTTTCTATTGCAGTCCGGAGCCCTGCCTTGTTAAAGTCTTTAGCTACTACCTAATTTCTTATTGCGGGGATTGCCGTTACCCTCTTTATTATAGGTCTACTGCTTCCGTCTTCTACTGGTCTGTACACGTTATATATATACAGGCCGTTTTTTAGTATTATTGTTGTTACGTCTCTGTTGGTCTGGTTAACTGAGTATATAATAATGTCTTTTCTAATAAACGTTAAGGTTCTTAGTACCTCTTTTATCTAGTCTTATATAGGTTTAAATACGTTGTATACTAGATATATCTTTGTTGTTTTCCTGCTTAGGTTATATAGCCTAGGTTCTTGGATAAACACTATAGTTGCTTTCCTCTCCTCCCTAGTCTATAGTAGTAACTTCTGTGCTGCTACCCCCTTCCCCACGTTTCTGCTTAGTATGGTGCACTCTATTACTAAGTATTCTTTTCTTCTTTCTCCTGGGCAAGCTTATCTGCTTGCTTACCTACCTTAATATTCTAACGCCTTCTTTTGGCTATAGTCTATCTATTGTGGTATTCCTATCCTTGCGCCATCTTCCTTGGTCGGAGTGGGTAGGACTGGTTATCCTACTTATAATTCCTAGAGAAGCACCTAGCGTATTTCTCTTTGTTTAGGCACTCCTTGTGGTACCCTTCTCTACACTTTATACATTTTTTCTCCTTGCGGTAGAGGCCGAGGTGGTATATAAGGCAGTTTTTATATAGCCTTAGTCTCCCTCTCTCCCCTACTTTAACCAGTCCTGTCTGGCCTCTAAATAGCCTGACGTGCATGCTAGGGCCTTTTCCTTTGCTAAAGTAGTACATGATTCCACATATACTCTTATCCCCTCTGCTTAGCACTATTAGTACCTTTTTTGGTGCTTCCTTATACCTTAGCCTTATTTCTAGTTTGGTGTCGGCGGTGTTTATCTCTATACTCTACCCGTCTATTATTCTTGTCTTAGGAATGTTCCTGACTAGGAACTTATCCTACTTTTTGGCTATTTCCATCCCAGTGTACCCTATTACTTAAATGATTTCTTCCCTCTTTTCTAATAGTCTACCTTGCCATATGGGCCCTTTATAAGCCACTATTAGTGCTTTATTGGTTCTGCTAACTTCTTAAATCCCTTTGGAGTCTCCTATTACTTCCCTAATCTTCTGGTCCGTGACTACTTTATTTAGGATATTCTCTCCAAACCTAAGGAATACGTGTAGGTCCCGTACCGGTTTTATCTACACTAGTCCCTTCTTATTGGCCTTGGCCAACTCTAATTTATTCTTTGGCTAGTACTTTTAGCTAACCACTTATACCTAGGTCTTTTTTTTAACCTAATTTATTTTCTATAGGCCACGCCCCTTATAAGGCGTGGCCTTACTTGTCCCTGGCGTTCCGGTCTCCTAACTGCCACCCTTCTTTTCCTGGTTTATTGGGCCCTTTCCACCTTTTACCCCTTTCTTTTTAGGATTTTTCTGAGTCCCCTGTACCGCCTCGCTTACGGTCTAGAGGACTTTCCTTACTGTTACCTCTAGTTTAAGGCCTATTTTCTTTTCTAGAGTCTCTATACTCTGGCTAAATGCTTAAGACTATTCCATTAGGGCCTTGTCTCTCTTTTTTATAGAGTTACTTTCTCTGCGGATAAGCTCTCCAAGGATGTTACTATGCTTTAACTTTGGGCCTGGCTTGCCCTTTTTTTTCTTCTATTGTTTGGTTGCCCCTCTAACTCTCTGTTCCTTTGTCCCCTATATGGCCGTTCTTTCTATAGTCTGGCGAGGGATCTCCTTATCTGCTTCTTTATATTTTAGCATCTCCCCTGCTGGGTAGGGGGTCGCCCTTAGATCTTTTATAGGTTCGAAGTGAACCTATGGGATTTCCTCCTCTGTCCCGTCCTAAGGGTTAGCCCTTGTTTCTCTCCCTCCGTACTATATCCCCTTAGTGCTTCTGCCGCTTAGCACTAAGGGCATAGCAGTAACTAGCGGGGGGTTGCTGAATCTTGGTAGTGTTGGCGTGACTGCTGTTACCGTTCCTTCTCTTATTACCTGTCCCTTGGGTGTCTTCTGTCTGCCTCCCTCTTCTTCTTTGTGGAACTCGCAGTTCCCTTTATAGAACACGCTCCTGCACTTCGTTGGTGACGGGCATCCCTGCCCTATGCAATATACGCATTTATCGACCATTTTGAAAGTTTAAAGATTGGAAGAAAGGTGTGTAGAGAACTTAATAGGAACGCAGCTGCGGCTGAATCTATATAAGGGCGTCGGGGCGGATAAACTATCTGCCGATGTTATCGAACAAGAAAAGGAACCAGCTACGCGTACGGCGTAGCGCTTGTAACGGGAGTCCCGTTATAGCTAAGCTGGCTGACTTTATAGATAAATGCTAAGGTCTCTATACGATTACAAAAAGAAACTTCTTTAGGCTGTTTAATAAGGCCTGGCAGAAGTCCTTTAAGTTAAATACTATCCTCTTGGCCTTTAAGAAGTGTGGGCTATCTCCTTTTAACCTATAGAGAGTCCTATCTTGGTTTAATATAAATAAGGATAAACGGCCTTCTTTAAGTAAGTCTTTAAACTTAGTACTTAGTGCGTTGGATTGGAGAAAGATTAAGAGGCTTTTACGTTAAGTTATTACGGATATTTATGATAAACGCTTTTAGTAACTTAGTTAAACTATCTACTTAATATCCGTATGTAGTATACTCCTAGAGAACGAGAACGATCGTCTTTGAGAGGCTCTTATTAACGAGAAGAAGAAACGCCAGCATGGTAAAGCTCTCCTACTTGAAGCACCCCTATAGTATGATGGTAGAGCAATCTTCTAGTTACCAAATAAGGTTTAAGAAGCCCGAGAGCGTTAGGCTCAAAAGGATGCCAACGCGGAGGCATTATAACACTAAAAGAAGGAGGAATAAGAACGTAGGTAGGCTAAGAAGGCTGAGAAGGCCCGCATGCTGGAGGAAAGGAAGCGTATAAAGGCTACTGTAAAGGAAACTTGACTCTGAACACAGGCCTAAAAGGCGGCTGAACGAGAGGCTGCAAAGCTGCGTTAGTAATTAACTCAATACTAAAAAAAGGGCTCTAAAGGCAAAGGCAAGCAGAAGGATGTTACACCAGAAATTTCTAGTGATAAGGTAGATGAGGTGGATGAGGAATTATTTATAGAGCTGGTAGCCCCCACCCCAGCTTAAAGTCGTCGTAATAGGCAAATCAACCTCCCAAGGAGGTTTTGTACCTAATAAATTGCCCTACAAGAGTCTCCAAGCTCTGTAGATTGTTATACTAAAAAATTAACTCAATTTACAATTTCTATAGAGCTGTAGAGCTTCAAAAGTTGAACGTGGTTACACCAAAAATCGATCGTTACGCGAGGGCGATCGTCAGGCGCTTTGACCCAGTATATATAGTATAACTATCGTGGCTAGGCAATAATTTATAAAAATCGATTCTCAAAAAATTCAGTTACAGTTACCACCAAAAGGACACCCATAAGCTCTCAGAAGCTTATTTTGTTCCCGCCCGTAACCAAATTCTACTACAGAGCCTCCGACACCACTCGCCACCCTGCAATTGTTTTATCACAAATAATACCAGTAGTAGTCACATCTCGTGATGCATTGGCGAGTTTGATTGTCATATCTATTCTATTCCTAGTGTTTTCCAAACTCCTTCCAAAGTTTCAAAAAGCTAATCGAACCCAGTGCAAGTGTCTACTAGCCACAATGCGACTGAATCAATCTTGCTGTAGCATGATGCCCGTTGCTCCAAGCCAATTTCACTGCTCTCTCATATTGGGCTTTCCCAGAGCCTTTAAGCTCGGCTCCGGCATTCAGCAGCAGTTGTATCATATCAATGCGACCATGCTCCGCAGCTCCTTCCAGAACCGTTCTTCTCTGCTTCTTTGCTGCCGCGGCATTTATATCCGTGCCCTTGTTGAGTAGAAGACAAGCGATGCCAATGTATCCTCCTATCGCAGTGGGCTGAAGGGCAGTTATCCCGTATTCGGGCGCTGGCAGCGCGTCCACATTCGCGCCGGCGTCCAGCAGTAGCTAGATAATTTCTAAGCATCCAGAACCGGCTGCGGCTTGAAAGGGGGTACGTCCTGGAAAACGTGCTGGAGGGGAGTTTACTTCAGCGCCTGCTTCGATGAGAAGTTTGACAAGAGGAGCGTGTGCCCTTGTTACGGCTGCTAGGGTAACATTCTCAAATCTAGCATGCCCTGCTACGGCGGTATTCGGATCGGCGCCTACACTCAAGAGCCTTCGAACTATTGGGAAACCGTTCCCCCCGAACTGCAATTCCCAAAGCTGTTTCGCCATAAATTACACCAAATTCCTCTTCGTTCATTTCTTTTCCCAACTCCTCTTCATAAGTTGTCAATGTCACTGCGTTAACATCTATGCCTGTACCCAGCAGAATATTAAAAATCTCTAGATCCGCGGCTCTTATTGCTGTATGAAGTGCAGCGATTCCATAGCTTACTCCTCCAAGACCAGGTAGGCATGAGCGGGCAGTAAGAAGCGTTTGGATAATGCTAATCTCGGCGTCATTCTCAACCACTTCTAAGAGCGCGCAAGGATCATTTGCATCGACACCGACTCTGAGAAGATATCGAACCAGCTCAATTTCGTTTTGCACCACTGCCGCTTGAAGTGCGGTCTTTCCTCGCTGTTTCGCATATGGGCTATTGATATCTACTCCCTTATTCAGCAAGTAGCGTAGCAACTCCTTGTTTCCCGCTTGTATTGCTGCCGTGAGAGCGGTGTTTCCTCTATTGGGAGAATTAACATCTATTCTAGCAACGAGCAGACATGCTACGATGGATGCGTTCCCACGAAATATGGCTTCTGGCAACGGAGAGTCTCTTCTTACAGGTCCGCTTAGCTAACGAGCAAACGAACCAGATTTCACCAATACCTGAACCGCGGCTAAATTCCCGGCTCTAACAGCCAACACGATCGGAGATAGACTCTCTCCAGTGTTTGCATTCAAATCTGCTCCAGCGTCTAATAGAATTTGAATAGTCTCAGATGATCCATGGCGGGCGACAGCTTGGATTGCGGTAGATTCACATTCTTCCTCCAGTTGCATCTAGATGATGTCCTAGGCGGGCGTTAACATTTGCGCCCGCTTTTAATAGAATTTAAACAAGCTCTGTATTGCTTTTCCAGGAGGCTATTTGAAGGGCAGTTATTACTGTATTGCCCCTGTCGTTATGGTCTGACAGAATGTCATCGTTAGCTTTGGCGCCGTTACTGAGGGGTTTACGATCTCTGTCTCCATTGTATACTGCCCATTTGAGTGCGTTATATCCACGGAAGGTCGAGCCGTCTACATAACAAAGTGTGCGGGCGGTTACTCTGGCGCTGGCATCCAATAGTGTCCGAAATATGCCAAGTTTGCCCGTCTTCGCAGCCCTGTCAAGAACTCTCATACGGGATTCAAAGACGTACTCGTGATGATAATAACACCTCCCCTTTATGGCCGGCTCCGGTGATGCACCTGTTTTGAGTAAGCAGCCCACAATCCTAGCTATTTGGCCAACTCCCGTGCCCCGAGAGTGCTTCATAGATCGCAGCCCCTCCATATCTAGCACTGGCGGATAAGAAAATTCAATTATTTCAGTGCCCCCGCATCTTGCAGCCTGCTGGAGCACAGAATAAACGTCCTGGTCAGATGACTCTGAACGGTTTACCTCGTTCCTACCTCTATTAGGAGCCTCACTATCTCAATACTGGCTCGGTCAACGGCAGAGTGCAGTGCGGAATCATTAGGTGATGAAGAATGAGGAATGAAATTTATGTCTGCCCCAGTTCTAATGAGAATTCGAGCTAGCTGGACTCTACAGTTCTCTGAAGCGTATTGCAAGGCGGTGTAGATCTCGTGGAGATGATAACAAGGACTGTAGTCATTGGGGTCAAAGCCGGCATGTGATAAACACTCCACAATGCGCACGTCGTCAGCCACCGCGCAGCGAAATAAAAAAAAATTTAGTTTAGGAATTCAAAGGTGGAACCTTCCATGGATGATCAACGAGCTGCTTATTCCCTTCACTTTGCAATCATTTCAAGATTCTTTACCGACGTTGGCTCTTGGCTTTAGAAAGGTATTCGACAGGAAGTAAATTGTGAGTTTGGCAAATTGTATGTTTGAAAATCTAGCGGTCGATTCCAACGCCATATGAGCATCCTCAGGAATGATCTCGGGTATAACAGCCCGCAGCACTTGACCCAGAGCCTTGCTGCTCCCTGCGGAATTCTTATTGAGCTCTTTTGGGATAAGCTCTAAAATTTCTGAACTTGTTTCATCCGACACGCTCATTATCGTTTGTGGAGGATTCGTTAAAAGTCCAGGCCCGAACGAGAATTGATCAGATATTCCGCCTTCGTCAAAAGAAGCCCTAAGCATCCCGACAGGTGTTGGTTGTGGATGCGGGCTGACTGCGGGATGGTCAGAGACTGTCGATAAGTCTTATTCATATTGTCATACCCAAACTATCGAGGAATAACTCGAACTAGAAATAAGGAGGATTGTGTAATTGGAAAATATGCAAATCTGATGCTTCTGGTGTGCAAATCTCAACGCCAGTTGGAACTCGCGGAGTTTATCCTGTGAATGTCATGATGAGATTCGTTCAGTATTAAACGCTCAAGATTATTTGCCTGGAATATACTGCTCAACAATGAACCCAGAAAGCATTACGTGATGTTTCTTTTTGAACCTTAAATAGGTTCATCCAGTGCTCTTATCAATATTGAATATTGAAGATTTTTAAAAGTTGAGGTGGCAAAAATAAGGTAAATGCATCGGTAAATGAGACTCTCGGGCCTTTTTACAATACGTGAGCATTTTAGATTTGTTAGGTAAACCTGTAGAAAGTTAAAATTACCAAACATTAGATTAAATCTTGCAAGGTCAATTTTGACGATTTTTGCACCCCCGGTACACTCTATCCTTGATCAACACCATGCCTCCCTCATCTACCAACGTAATTGAGGACGACGATACATCCTCCTCTGCTATTTCTGAACTTGATTCTGATCGGTTTACCCACTCTGGCGGCGACGACGACGCGTCGAGCGACTCTACACCTGTAACCACCCCAAAGTCGCCACTTAAAAGGCACCAGTTAACTGACCGCATATCACTAGGGAGTACCAATATTAAACGTACGGAGTGCTTGAAGAGCCGGCTACTAAACAATATCACCGCCGGAGGTCTTGTCTTCAGACAAGTACAATTGCTTGATTGTTTCCTTCTGAAATTCCCAGCCAGCCTCAGCACTGACCATCGTGGATGAATCGTACGCCATAACAAAGACAGTTAAAATCAAATCCTGATTCCAGAAGAAAGAGTGGTAATACAAGAATTTGAAGTGGAAAAGAATCTTGTGCCTGTTCTTGCAGGGTGCAGGAACGAAACATATAAACCAGGCGTTCTCAGCACAGGCGTTTTACAGGGATCCAAAATCTTGGTGGCTTCTTTGTTGCCACGCATTCGCGACCTCGACCATTGGCCTCCGCCAAAATCTTGCTACATGTTTCAGCATAGCCTCCTACCACTCACTAATCGGATTCCACAACCATCCGGCCCTCCGCCAGACTAGCGAATCCCAGACCACAAAGCGAACCGATCTGATTTCCCTAAATCTTTATGCAGCATACCATTACTTACCAGGCTGTCTCTATCAACCCTACTGGAACCTAGTCCCACGACAGACTTACAGGTCCTGAATCCCGTGGAAGCATCTCTTAACGAAGTTTCCCTTCCCGTCTAAGCCGCCAATTCCAAAATCTCAGCAATGACAAGTATATAGCGGTACAAGACTGCTAGATCGTATTATGGAAAACAACCTCTATTCTCTATTGTAATTCCACCGCCTCCCGTATGTGAATGGCCGTTCTTGGTGGCAGGTAAGGGCAGCTCTGCTGTTCCACTCATCCCGTCCCTTGACCCGCCCCTTTCACGCCCTCTGCTGCGTCGTTGCAAGATGCGACGCAGTGACGCAGCGACACTTTTCTACAGGAAACTTTCTCAATAGGGACCAGGGTGCGGTGTGCAGATGTAGAGAAATCTCTGGAACCTGTAAGGGCGCCCCGTCCTACAAAACGCCATGGCGAGCTAGATACTCGTATAAATCAGACCGAAGACGCCTGTAAGCGGCCCCGTCATGGTTTAAGACTGTGCCGGAGGGCAACGGACTATAGTACGGATAAGAATTTAATACGGGCTGGGACGTCCGCGCAATAGAATAGGAGGCTGCTTAATACCTAACGCGTCCATGCCTAAGACCGTAGATCCGCCGTAGAAGAATTTATGGCCTAAACACTGCAATCTATAGCAATAGTCCCTTGCACTTAGGAGAAATAACGCCACTACGGCCAGCCCCCCACAGGACTAATGTTCCTGGAGACTCCGTGATAGGTCTGGCGGGTGGAGGAGGTGGAGAGATAGCTTCGACCGGGCTGATGTACCTAGGTTAGTCTTAAGGTCGTAAACGACGAATCCTGTTCGCCTGGTATGCCTGGTATTTATTACCGTCATATAAAGTAAGCAGCGTTGCGCTTCGACAAGCGAGGGCTAGGCCAGTAGGCCAGGAATACCCAAGATCCCACGATCCCATCGTCGTTGGCGCTTTCGGGGGCGTTTGGGCCTTGGATGCAAAGGGCCACGCATTGCGCTGCTTTGAAGTCCGAGGCGGAGGGGATTGGCATGTACACCCTCTCGTCAATTCCGGTGGTTAGCGTGTTTTATCAACTTTCCCTTAAACAGCAAAAATACCAAAACTTCCCCTACAAAAAGGCCGTGCAGACGTGGCTGCGCTAACCACCGGAATTGACGAGAGGGTGTATGTACCGCGCGAAACTTTGCAGCAGCATGATCGCTCGCCTGTGTACTTTCGTCCAGGCTGCCGCTAGCAGCTCCCGGCCGAATCATTGGCCTCTCATGCCGTTCTAACCACCAACTTCGACTTTCGATAGGATGGCCCTGGCCCGGTGTTCCTTGTCACTAAGATGTCCTTGCCTTGTCGCACTCGATGTTGCAAACGGCAACAGCAGCAATCTAATAACTTGCCAGAGCACCATCATTTCGGGCTCGCAGCTATGGCTTAATAAAACTCACACTCGACCCTTCCACGCCGTTTTCGATTCTGTGCCAAATCCCTTCTACACTTGTTGCTCTGCGGTCCACCACGCCGCTCACACCTCTCACGCACTGTCTCTGCATCAGCCAATACTAGCCATTATGCCATTATCCACTGAGGCGATGATTGCCCTTATCACCTTACTCGTCACATGCTTGCCTTCATTGTTCTGCCTCCACAGATTCATGAAGCACAGGAGTCTGCGAAATGGAAATTTCCGTAGGATCACAACACCCTCGGCCTCTCCCCAGGCCAAGAGCCTCTAACCTGACAAGATTTTATCCCAGGTTCCGCCCAACAGCGTCCAATTCTGCCCACTACCACGGCGGACTATCAGATCATGTATACGTTCCGGGCTGAGTCCGTGGTAGAGACAGGGTTGATTCGCTCCGATTGTACGCAAATTTATTTCAACAGTGTAATTGTCCAAGAAGAGTCATGGTTGACTCTGAATATAGTTATTCCGCTGGGCGGGATGCGCACCCACAGCCCAATCCACGGAGATCCGATCGCATCCTAGTAGCTGGCGCCTTATCTCTTCTAAACTCGCACAAGGCATCGAGACAATTACCATGTCATAGTTAGAAGAGGAACAATCACATTCTGTAGCATAAGTGAGCGTATGCCTGAATGGTGGTAACAGGCCTTCATAGCTATGCCAGAGGATACTTAGGCGGTTAAGTTATACTAGAGGAAAGCTTAAAAGGAGTTTCGTCTTCCTCATTACACGCAAAAGCCTATCCTGGGTATCTTGAACACCATTTTATTTGACAATCTCTTCAATTGATATTGTGTGCTGCCTGTAAGGTTTCTACCTGCTCCCATCACCCTGGTTCTTCGACAGTTATCACGCACTTGAACGACTTGGCAAAATGGATACGTACATCTCTCTGGGTATCTTTAGATTACACATACTGAACCACGTACCATATTAGCAGTTACTGGGCCGCAAAGACTTCACTCCGGCACCGCAGCTCCATCCCCTCTCAAGTCGCTTCCGGCACTCCACACATTAATCCCATCCTCTATATGCAACCTGATAATCTGCCCACGCCCAAAGATCCTCCGCTGAAATCCGCTGATAACCTGAACATCGTGGCCCATCCTCTTCAACTCCTGAGCCACTTCAGGCTTGATTCCTTCCTCGAGATACACCGTTCGGTCGGCCATCTCTCCGTCCCGACTGGGCATACCACCTCCGATGCACACCCGCGGCGCATCTAGTGCGACTTGCGGGTTCAGCTTGAAGACAAGCTGGTTCAGAAATACCTGCACATGGCCCTGTGGCTGCATGAATCCGCCCATGACGCCGTAGACGCTGTGCAGACTTTGGTCTTTTACGTTGGTAATTAGAGCCGGAATAATGGTATGGTACGGACGCTTGCGGGGTTCGAGCACGTTGGGATGGCCTGCGGTAAGCGAGAAGTTTGCTCCGCGGTTCTGGAGGGTGAAGCCGCAGCCACGAGGAATGATGCCAGTGCCGAAACCGTCATAGATGCTGTTGATAAAGGAGATGGCGTTTCCGTAGGAGTCTGAGCAGCAGAAATAGACGGTGTCGCTGTGAGAGTGGGCTGGAGAACCGTGAGATGGTATTGGTGAAGCCTTAGATGGGTCGAATAGCTTGGCTCGTTTGGCGAGGTAGGGAGCCGATATGAGTTCGGTGGTGGGTACTTTGAAGACATTAGGATCTGCAACCCACCAATTTGCGTCGGCAAAGGCTATGCGGAGGACTTCAATAACCGCATGAAGGTGTCTGATATCTAACGTCAGCTTATTGTGCAAGATAATATCTGTGTATCAACTCAGAACTTACGCAGCAGAATTGTGCTCGGCCTCCCTCCATGTCTCGATTTTTCCAGTTTTTTCTAGCTCTTGCAGCATTCCTAGAGCCATTAAAGCTACAATACCCTGGCCGTTCGGTGGATGTTCCCATACTTCAACACCACCCTCGTGACTCTGGCCTACACCCTGACCTGAAAATTTCAATGATATAGCGTCCACTTCTTCACTTCCAAATTCAGCGTGATGCTTGAGATCATCCAGCGTTAGATGTCCACCAAGATCCGATACTACCTTAATCAGAGCTTCGGCTACAACTCCTTCATAAAATCCTTTTTTGCCATGCTTGACAAGGAGGCGGAATGTGTTAGCGAGGGCTGGATTCTTCATAAGCTCTCCTGCTTTAGGAGCACGACATCCGTCTTGGGCATTGGGATCTTTCTTGAGCATCTCAGCACCATTTGGGAGTGCTTTCCGAAGAGCTTCCTCACCAGCAGCCCACTGTAATCCGGTATATTAAAAATCTGCCCAGGTTTAGAGTTCGTTTACTTACAAAAGTGGCTGAAAATTCCGATACAGGAAACCCTTTTTCTCCAAGCTCAATAGCGGGAGCCAAGATTTCTTCCATTGAAACCTTACCGCTGCCAAACTTTTCAACGCAATCCACCCAGCCAGCAGCGGTGCCTGGCACAGTAACAGCATGAACACTGTCCATAGGAATCTTGGCAGATTTGCCGTCGGGAATGCCAAGGTCTTTCCTGATGCGCTCCAAAGTAACTTGTGAACCGGATCGCCCTGAGCCATTCATCGCGTGAACCTTTTTTGTTTTAGAGTCATAGAAGAGACAAAACATATCTCCACCTATACCTGTTGAGCTTGGCTCGGTCATGTTTAGGCCTGCCGCGACTGCTACAGCAGCATCCTTTGGATAAATTATTAGTAATTGAATTTTCTCCAATAACTATTTCCTAAATCTTAACTGTGCAAACGACATATCCAGCAAAGGGAGGTTATAGTTCTTACTGCAGCATTTCCACCTTTCCTCAAGATTTCAAGCCCAGCCTGGGTTGCAAGTGGTTGAGTAGAGGAAATAATTCCTTTAGTGCTGTGGACCACACTTCGACGGCTCGGAAAGGAGATGAACTGTGGGTTCATGGTCGAGTATATGTGGGCTGCGCTGGGAGTCATACTCAACTCAAGTGAAGTCGCCATTGTAGAATGTAAATGATCTCAATGTATGATGACGGTATTATTTTAACTTCAGCAAAGTAAAGAAAATAATAATTAAAATCGAGCTTATAAAAAAATTTGACGAAAGAAAAGCTTTCGGCTAAAAGTCATCAACAAAAGTCGACATACGAGTCTCTAAGCGCTCACCACGTGTCAATAGATGTTAGGATAGCTGGAGCTAAGTGCTGTATGTAAGTTTTATTTTCAATGGCGGGGTGAAGACCCGAACATGCGACTATCGGAGCATTAAGCAACGAATAACGCGAACGACCTTTTCTCATTCCGTGCTGGGCCCATTGCTGAGCCGCCCGGGAACATCTGCTGGCAAGCCGAAGTAGTGTCCACTGGAACCCTCTTACCATAAGAGAATGGTTAACCTCGGTCAGAGCTTTGGCATGGAGGACCGGAAATGAATGTTGGAAGCCCGCGGTGTGCGGAGACGTCATGCTTGCCAAGGCTGAGCGGAGCGGAAACGGCCCGCCCCTTCGACTTTTCCTGCAAGGAGACTCATTGACAGCCCGATGTTAAAATAGACATGCCCGGTGCGTCTTGGATATGTCGGCCATGTCTTATACGTGCTTTGAGGCCGTTAAACAGGTGGCACGCTCGGTTCCAAAGTAACGGTGGGCGAATTGTCCTTGTAAAGTGACTTGGATTAAGACTGACCTTCACTAAGCTGCTGTAGCCTCCGGGCCAATCTCGCCAGCACTCCTATCTAGAGCACGCGCTGTAGCTGCTGAGCACAACCAGCTAGCACAAAAGCTCACCAATGGCTTCGACGCTCGTGCTGCAAAGAAGCTGGGTGAAATTACCGCAGTTGTTAACGCGTTGAAAGAGTGGGAGAAAGCCAATGAAGTAACAGAAGCATCTTACTGCCATTCATGCACCATTCTAACTACAACTAGTCTCTAACCGAGCTCAGAACTCTCATACACGATCCTTCTACCGATGATGAGTTGCGATCTCTTGCTTCAGATGACATGGCCTCGAGTTCCGAGCACTTGAACCAGGCCTCTCAAGCTCTCACCACCTCCCTCGTCCCAAAGCATCCCTTTACCAACCTTCCATGCTTAATAGAAATACGGCCTGGGGCGGGAGGCTCCGAGGCAGCAATATTTGCAGGAGACCTTCTACGGATGTATCAAGCGTATTGTTCAAGACAAGGACTTCGGACGGCATTGTTGAAATACGAGAACGCGGAGGGTGTGCCGGAATCAGATTCTCCACTCTCAGAAGCAGTCCTGGAGGTTGAGTTCGAAGGGGCGTACGGCGTGTTCCGCTGTGAAGCGGGTATTCACCGCGTGCAACGGGTTCCCGCTACGGAAAGCAAAGGGCGAACACACACAAGTGCAGCCAGTGTCCTGGTTCTACCATCCTTTCCGAGCGGAGGGAGTGCGGAAACAGAAGATTTCGACGATCCTGAGAGTGATTACTACATCGATCCCAAGGAGGTGCGAACGGACATCATGAGAGCTAGAGGTGCAGGAGGCCAACACGTCAACACTACCGATTCCGCAGTGCGGCTGACCCATCTTCCTACCAACACTGTTGTGTCTATACAGGACACTCGTTCTCAAATAAAAAACCGGGAGAAGGCATGGCAGCTCCTACGATCCCGAATAGCTCAAGCTAGAAGGGAGAAAAGGGAAGAAGAGATGGTGGCTATGAGGCGGAGCGTTGTGGGCGTCGCGAAAATGGGGAGAGGGGACAAGGTCAGGACATATAACTGGGGTCAACAAAGAGTCACAGATCACCGCAGTGGGCTAACTGTGCATGATCTGACAGATGTGATGGAAGGAGGCCACACTTTAGAAAATGTGATGGAAAGTGTAAGAACTTGGCTTGTGGAGCGAGACATAGAAACCTTGATCTCGGGGGATGAGACAATGGTGGTAAATAGGAATAGACATGTACTCTCCTGATGCTCCAGTAGTAGGTCACTCTGTACTTGCTCGGGGTCATCTTAAGACGTCTCAAAGTGAAGATTTATGTTGTAAAAATAGTTAAAATGAAAGCACTTGACAAATTATTCGTTTCTATCAAGCTCATGACTTTGGATCTTTGATATAATAAGACACAATTAGTTCATGATACGCCTCTGAAGACCTTCAAAATACTCTCACTGACTCAGCAGGGAACCTCAATCTGCGTAGTGGTTATTAAAACCACAGTTTAATGCTGAGAGCCTAGAAAAGGCTACAGCGGAAGGTTTCTAGATTTCAAAATTCCCAAATTCTAAATCTAGAGAATCGCAGAAATAAGAATCCCCTAAAGACAGTAGAAACAGGGATTATAGGAATTGTAGAAGCGAAAAGGGCATGAAGGGTGATTCTTTTTGTTATTACAAAAGACGGACTTTCAAAAGTCTACTGAGGACTTTCAACACTCACTAGCCCCGACACATAACCTTGACCAATTGTATAAAAGTATTTAGATGGATGAACTTTTGCTCTTGGCTGCAGAGTGCTACGTATAAAAGATCTCACTCATCTGTACCGTTGGAATGGCTTGTAGCATCTTCAAATAACTGAATCGAGATTTTCCCTGATATTCCTCCGCCTCCCACTCACCTCCGCCGCCTCTTCGATCCTTTCTTCATTCCCTCATATCCAAAAATAAACTCATAGCCTCCGGGCTCCCTAGCATTCACTTCATTAACACTGTGCTTCTTCGCTTCCCGAGACCGATCGGGAACTTCAATATTCCTCTCACTACTCTCCCCGCGGTTCCTCACTTCCGGAAACGTCGGCAGCAACTCCTTATCTGCAGCCCTGGGGCTCTCACTCCACCAATCCACAGCATCAGCCGCGGCTCGACTCCTACTCTTCCCTAGTGCCTCACTCGCGGTCCATCTCTCCCTCGGATACCACCTCAGCAGCCCTGCCAGGAACCTCACCGTCCCCTCCGAGCTCACGCCACGAAACCTTCGCTCCAAGTTATCGGCCCGCCCGCTCGGCATAGCCTCCCGTTGCCAGCGTACTAGCTCGGGACACCCCATGTCTGCTAGTGCAGTGATATCATCGCGTGTAGGCGTCCCGATAAGTTTCACTATGAGCGCGAGCTGCTGGATTGGTGTCTCGCCGGGTAAGACCGGCTCGTTGAGCAGCAGCTCGCCGATTATAAGGCCAGCGGACCAGAGGTCGACGGAGGGCGTGTAGTGCTGTGTTCCCAGGAGGAGCTCTGGGGAACGGTACCAGATTGTGACGACGCCGGGGGTGAGGGGACGACGGGAGTAGGGGCGGGACATGCCGAAGTCGGCTTGTGGTAGGTTAGTAGGTGCCTGGTAAAATGGGAGAAGAAGGTAGGGGTTAAGTGAGATAGTGTAGAAAGGAAGGATAAGTACCAAGCTTGAGAACACCTTTCGCCGTCAAGAGAATATTCTGGAGCTTGACATCTCTATTGGCTCGGTCAGGATGTATATTTTAATAGGACTATCGGAGCGACATGCCTGTGAATTATATCGTTACGGTGGAGATATTCAAGCCCTTCAAGTAGCTGTCGTGCAAGGCATTTGACTATATCCAAAGCAATCAGTATTGCTCTGAAAAGAAAAACAGAATGCTTGTGAGCACTTACCTTGGCTCAATGTAAACCGCACTTTCAATTCATCCATCAAATTGGCCATATCCTATGCAATGCCGGCCTAATCACCTCTACCTATCGGCAGAGGCACGCATAAGCCAGCCAGAATAGTTCCGAAGTCCTCTAAACTCATCACTCCCCCTCTTCTTTGTATATAAAACCGCATTCCTCCTCCATAGGGCCGGGGCTACCAACCTGCTCGCAGTACTCCATGACCATGTATACATCCTCCAATGCCTCCTCCCCAACTGCTACATCTAGCACGTTGACGATGTTCTGGTGCTTCAGCGAGCGGAGAATCGAGATCTCCCGTAGTGCGGTTATGGGTATGCCATTGTGGCGTTCGGAGGGGAGGATCAGGAGTTGTTTTACGGCGACGATGTCGGAGGTACGCGTGTCGAGAGAGCGGGTGACGATGCCGTATGCTATGAATTAACACACAGAATTAGCCAAACTTGGCTGACACCAGAATAACGGCTTGCGGAGCGATACCTCCTTCCCCTAAGCTATTGAGCGTCTTATAAGTATTGATAGATGTACAATTGCCTGTCTGGGGTCAGCCCCGCCATTTTCAAGTAAGTTTTAACTAAAAGATGCGCACCTAGAAACCCGCCATCACTGCTAAGATTGAGGGGCTGCCCAGTAATTGACATCCACTGATTAGATGGGTCCATAGTTGCTGTATAGTCAGATGTAGATGCCTGAGGCTGGATTATTTCAAAGGTGGCAGAACTGAGCACGGTGCGTAATTCACAAGTTAGGTTTTGCATGCACGGTTAGCCATGCCTAATTCCGTTTTCACCGATACGAGTTTCCGTTATCATTAACGAATCTTCCCGAGGTCATTTGCAAGGATCATATCATGCCACAGGACCCTGCAGACGATCATCGTATGGCATTATTCAAAATGGGCTGACGCAAATCTGATGATAAGACAATTATGTCTTGAGACCACCCCCCTTTGAAATGAATAACGGAATTACGCATCTCACTCCTCTACAAAGGGGCATCCGCATGCTCCAAGAAGATTTCGAGAATGGAGCAAGGGTTCTAGCTACGAAAGCGGCTGAAACGCTGAAGGTTGTCATCGTTGACGAGGGGAAAGTGGCTCAAACGGCTGAAGAACTGTGGAATGCATCACGTCTAGCAGGATTAAAACTGAAGAATGCTCGTCCATCTATGGGTGCGGCAATTGGGAGCGCGCTCACGCAAGCTCTAATTGCAGTTAAAGAGGCCTGGGAGAAAGAACTCGGAAGCAACTGGATGGAGGTTGAAGACGCTGAGGCAGTTAAAAGGATGGCTGAGATTGGAGCAAAGCAGGTGCAAGTCATAATTACTCAAAGAAATAAAAGCGCCGACCGACTCGTAGATGCTTTCACCGCTTGGTTGAGGAAGAAGAGTTGCAGCTTAGCCGGATCACGCCCTATAAGAATTCTAACGCTTTCCTACTCTTCGTCGCTCAAAGCCTGCATTATGAAAGCACTCACGGAAACTCCTGAGCTTTTGCTCGATATTCGGATCATCGAGTCTCGTCCCAGATTTGAAGGTGCTAATTTTGGTATTACACTATGTAACGAGTTTTATGGCGAACGTGCACCGAATGATCGACTGTCCATCCAAATAGCCACTGATTCTGGTGTTGCGATGCTTGCTAAAAGCGTGGATGTTGTGCTCCTTGGTGCAGATCGTATCTCTGTCTCTGGAGACGTCAGTAACAAAATGGGCTCTTTGGCAGTGACGCTTTGTGCCAAAGCATTATCGCCTGCCGTAGAAGTAGTTGTGGTATCCGAATCTGATAAAATAGCAGCTCCTGGCATAATGGATGAACATGCAGAAGAAGATAATGACCCTCATGAAATCACAGATACGTGGGACCTTCCAGGCCTGAAGAGAGACGACGAATCACTGAAGCACTGTACGATTAGGAATGTCTATTTCGAGTGGGTGCCCAGCAAATGGTTCGATGCTTATATTTGTGAACGGGGCATTTTGACTAGGGAGGACGTTATGAACATCTCAATAAAGACTGAGGAAATGGAAAGGGGGGTTTTCGGGTCTTTAAAGGCCTCAAGCCATAAACGAGAACTACACTAGAGCCTCAACATAGCCTAGGACCGGAAAGAAGATCTCCACCTCTCTGCTTGAAATCCCTGGTCAACCTGAGAATATCATCACTCATCTCAATCGCCAACAGCACTCACGGAAACAACCCGAGCACTCTGCCATTCTTCCATACCCACCAAAAAGCATCCAGTTTCTCAGAAAAAGAGGGTGCCGTAGCACTCTTCGGAATCGCCACTCTCACTTTCCCACCACCACACAAGCGCTCGACAAACGTCGCCAGCAGCATGCCAAGCGAGAAGAACCAGATACTCGTGAAGACTCGGCTGTTCACGAACTGATCCAACGGATCCAGTTCGTGCCCGTCGCGCGCTGTTATGTCGGCTTTCTTCGGGACGCTGGATCTGGCGGGCATCTTGGATTCGGCAATGGTGTTGTATTTGTTGCGGACCCTACGAATGATTAGCTGGGTGACCGGTTCGTCGTCGAGGCAGGTGAGTGGTTCTTCCATAACGCTCGTTTCGTCTGGGACGCTGTGTGTTGGCCATTTTTATTGCTTCGTTGAGGCGAAAACTCAGCTCGGATGGCGTTGTAGGTGTCAGGAGGGAGGGAGAGGCGATGCTGCTGGATTTGGATACCAGCTTGGGGTGTGGCTTAGACAGGTTCTTGATCATTGATGATTGGATAGAGAGTCTGGTGGTGCTGATAATGGATAAAGGTTCTGTTAAAAGTGGTATATAGTTTGGACTCATGTAATGGATATGACAAGGCGGAAGAAAATAGGAAACTCTTATAAACGTGGCTGTTGATGAATCTGTAGAAATTGCAATATGAACCAACAGTGTACTTGAGTAATCAACGGTTATGTAAGCTGTTGTTAGTACATACTTTCACAGCTGCTGGTAAGATTATCTATACCCACTTTCGATAGACCCAAAATTCAATGTGAAACTTAAAACTATCCAGCGCCAGGCAATTTGTCGGAAGTCTATGATACGCTTACCTCTATGCCAAACATTAATTCATTTGAAGGCCGCAATTTCTCACCAGATATAGTGTCCTCAGCCTCTTTCTACTCCCGCCTGTTTCATATCTCCTTTACTCACTCACACACATCTCCTACTTTCCCGCTCCCTCATCCCGTCCCTTCTCTCTCTATATCATCCCATCAGTTTTCTCCCACGGCAGCTTGCCAACCTCCCTTTCCCACCTCCCACCTCCTTCTTCTCCTCCATCCCACTTCAATAACGTCCTCACACTTCCCTCCAATCCCTCCTCAAGTTCTTCCAAAACCCGCTCATCCCACCCCCTCTTCATCCTCTTTCCTCTCAACACCTCCCCCATCCCAAACCGATCCCGCCTCCACGGTAAAAACCCGTGCTTCTCCTCCGCCTCCTCCGTCTCCCTCCTCTCATCAACCGACATGACAGGATCAAGTCCCACAACTCTAATCCTGCTCCCCGGCCACCGCAGCGCCGCCGCATGCAGCTCCAGGAACCTGCGCGCCTTGAACGCATACGTGACGATACGGATCTGCGCCGGATAGCGCCCGGTCGCGCGGCGGAACGCCAGGACGCCAAACAGCAGGTTCTGGAACGAGTCGGTCGCGTGCTCTTCGAGGAGTAGGAGCCCGCGCGTGAAGGCGTGTCTGGCCCGCCGCTCGCCCGACACGAGTTCCTGTGCCAGCGCCGCGTGCCAGTAGCTGCGGGCCTCGCTGGTCGTGGTGGTGCGGCGCTGCGTCGCGCCGCCGCTGAGGACCAGCAGGCTGGTGCCGGCCCAGGCGCCCGTTGTGAGGGTGGAGAGGCCCGTGGAGAGGTGTTGGAGGAAGATTTCGTGCTCGCCTGGTTTGTAGGTGGCGGGGTTGGAGCGCTGGAAGGGGGCTAGGTGCCAGTTTGATTCGTTGTAGGGGGTTGAGAGGGGGAAGGTGGGAGAGAAGGGGCAGGGGAGGTAGATGGCATGGCAGCATATGAGAATTAGGTTGGTAACGAAAGCATAATGGGAAGGGGGAAAGCGAGGAGGTACGAGAAGGTTTGAGGAATGGGATTGGTCAGTGGTAGTAGTGGAAGCGATAGATCCGGGGGAATCGTCGTCTACGTTCGGGATCTCATCCTGTGGCTGGTTTGTGATGGCGGTAGAGTAGGGCTCGGGCTCCACATCCGCAGTTTGAAGTTGCGGCCGACATGGAGACGGTTGAATGGCTGAGACTGCGGCCATTGAATTGTTGCTAAAGTGTGATGCAGTAAGAGGGGTGGGCGAGATTGTGGCGGAATGGCTATCGCTGCAGAGAATCCTTGATCGTAGGAGCTGCAGGACTTTCCGAAGTACTATTATAGCTATAAGACATTAGAACATTTACGTGAGATGTATAAGTAGATAAAAGATTTTTGATTTGATGAGCCATAGGGGAGTGCTCTTGACCCAGCTTGTAATTTCATAGCAAAAAAAGAAGCCAAGAGTGACAAACTGTTAGAGAAGAAGAGAAGAAAAATCTCATAAGAATTTGGTTCAGCCGAGCCATTACATGATGGTTTTTACGGCTGGTATGTATGGCAGCAAGGTGAAAAGTTTCTCGAAGTAAATTCTCAGCAGCTGGCCACTTGGCATTATTGTTGATTTGGGCTAAAATGCTCGGATTATGGTGTTTTTCGAAGACTTAGTACGTATCTTTCCAGCGACTGCCATTCCAGGAAAATATTGAAGGATGCCGCCCAGCTTCTGGGTCAGGAGATTTTCCCAGGGACCAAGAGATTTGATCTGGCAATAATCTTGCAACGGCTAGCGCCCTCAGCAAGTCTTGCAAATTACAATATTTACAGACGCGATTCCGGGTGGTTTTAAGATGATCTAAGTGCAAGAAGAAAGTGGCGAAATAGGAAGAGGATGCAGCATCCAATTTGAAAGGGAGATATGGGTACCTTTCTAATGCTGTGAGACAGGGGAAAACCACGAATCGCAAAAGTCACCGGGATGTCGGGACCCGTGAAGGCTGTAGCACAAGTGGAGCTGGAGAGAATTTGGTGAGGCTGAGCACAGCAGCGTCAGCAGAGCAGGAATTAGGTGCTCACGGCGTAGCCGCCTGCAGTTTAGCGTGCAGCTAAACAAATCAGTCGCTATTTTTGGCGCCTCCTATGTAGACGCCACAAGCAGACAGCAAAAAGTCAATGGCGAAAGCTGGGGAGAGTCTAGGTCGTGGCGATCGGCGTCCAACAACAAGATTCTAGAGAACAAGACGACGACAACGACGGTTGAGATAGGAAGGTCGTAAACAGCCTGTATGCCGCGTATTAATATAGATGAAGGACTGATGGTGTACGAATGCGAAACGAGGTTGGACCAACGAGAAAGCACCAGTGTTAGACAGTCGCCTCGCGCATGCCCCAGCCAGCCAAACCCTGCGCCATACCCTAATGGGCTTGAGGCGTTGTGAACTCCTCCTCAGCCGTGGAAGACAACCTCCCGAACTTTTTCTTTTGTCCTCATTTATCCCTCCCCTCCCCTCACACAACTGAGTTGTATTCTTTCGGCATCTCCCTACGACCATCTACCATCATATTCTTTTGGTAGTTTGTCCTCGCTCCACCGCGCACCATGGCCTACCAAGCGCCAGGAGGATACAGCGACCCGCACTCAGGAGTCTGTTTTCCATCCACCCACCACTGCTTTGTTTACTGACTTTAAAACCAGCATTATGATAACCCCACCCATCGACATGATGGCTCAGATGACGAGGAAGTCGAGCGCTCACTCCTCCACCCGAATCCAACTGGCGCCAATCCTGGTCCCTTTGATGATCCTGGCTATCAGGGGATTCCAGAGGTTCGACCAGCCTCTACCTACAGTTTGACTGAGACGTACGCCGATAGCTCCACCACCCGGGGCCCACCATATCACGCTGGCTATCACGAGGGTCCCGGGGTCTACTCTGGCCCTCTCGACGACCCTGCCCAAGCTTACGACGCCCCCGGAAGAGTACCATCACCATATCAGAGGAGCGAGACAAGCTCAACAGAGGCGTGGAGGCAAAGGCAACAGCCAGGGGGTGGTATGGGCGGAGCGGGCGGCCTCAAACGTGCTCAGACGCGTAAGGTCAAGCTCGTGCAAGGCTCAGTCCTTAGCGCCGATTACCCAGTTCCCAGTGCTATCCAGAATGCAATTCAGGCAAAGTATCGTAATGACCTTGAGAGCGGGAGTGAGGAATTCACACACTTGAGATGTATGTTCCGATCTGTTAGAGGAACTACTGCTGGAACTCGAGTTGACTGGAACTAGACACCGCGGCTACCTGCGATCCCAATGATTTCACGCTCAAGAACGGCTATAATCTTCGGCCAGCTATGTACAACCGACACACTGAGCTGCTCATCGCCATCACATACTACAACGAAGATAAAGTTTTAACGGCGAGAACTCTCCACGGTGTCATGCAGAACATCCGTGATATCGTAAACTTGAAGAAATCCGAGTTTTGGAACAAGGGTGGCCCGGCTTGGCAGAAAATTGTCGTTTGCTTAGTTTTCGACGGTATCGACCCTTGCGACAAGGGCACGCTTGATCTCCTCGCAACCATTGGTATCTACCAGGACGGTGTCATGAAGAAGGATATTGACGGAAAAGAAACAGTCGCTCACATCGTAAGCTGACAAACTTGGAATCCAAGAGGATTCGATTCTAACACAACCTAGTTCGAGTACACCACCCAACTTTCCGTGACCGCCAATCAGCAATTGATCCGACCGCATGATGACAGCGCCAGTACTCTTCCTCCAGTGCAGATGATGTTCTGCTTAAAGCAAAAGAACAGCAAAAAGATTAACTCCCATCGATGGCTGTTTACCGCTTTTGGCCGCATTCTAAACCCCGAGGTCTGTATCTTACTTGACGCTGGTACCAAGCCTGGCCCGAAGTCACTGCTCTCCCTCTGGGAAGCCTTCTACAATGACAAGGATCTTGGTGGTTCTTGCGGTGAAATCCATGCCATGTTGGGTAAGGGCTGGAAAAATCTGCTAAATCCGCTCGTTGCTGCTCAGAACTTCGAATACAAGATCAGTAACATTCTAGACAAGCCTCTGGAATCGTCTTTTGGATACGTCAGTGTGTTGCCTGGTGCTTTCTCTGCTTACCGCTTCCGAGCCATTATGGGCAGGCCGCTAGAACAGTATTTTCACGGTGATCACACCCTGTCCAAGATTCTTGGCAAGAAGGGTATTGAAGGCATGAACATTTTCAAAAAGAACATGTTCTTGGCCGAGGATCGTATTCTTTGCTTCGAACTGGTTGCCAAGGCGGGCTCTAAGTGGCATTTGACCTACGTCAAAGCCTCAAAGGGTGAAACCGATGTGCCCGAAGGTGCTCCAGAATTCATTGGTCAGCGTCGTCGTTGGTTGAACGGTTCTTTCGCTGCCAGTATCTACTCATTGATGCATTTCGGACGGATGTACAAGAGCGGTCACAACATCATTCGCATGTTCTTCTTCCACATCCAAATGTTTTATAATGTCTTCACGGTCTTCCTCTCCTGGTTCGCTCTCGGTAAGTCATCATTTCCGAGCTATCAAAGATCCTGCTAATAGCAACTTTCAAGCTTCTTTCTGGTTGACAACGTCGGTTATTATGGATCTCGTGGGCAATCCCGACGAAGCATCAAATCATCATGCTTGGCCGTTTGGTGACACCGCAACTCCTATCTTTAACACTGTCCTGAAATACCTCTATCTTGGCTTCCTACTGCTCCAGTTCATTCTCGCTCTAGGTAACAGACCAAAGGGTTCTCGATGGACTTACATAACGTCATTCTGCGTCTTCGGCTTTATCCAGCTCTACATCATCATTCTCTCGATCTACCTTGTGGTAAAAGCCTTCACAAGTCCCACAGAAGCTAAACTCAACGATGATAGTGCCAAAGACTTTGTCCGCTCCTTCTTCGCATCTGATGGTGTTGGTATCATTATAATCGCTCTCGCTGCTACCTTCGGTCTCTACTTTGTCGCCTCATTCCTTTACCTTGACCCCTGGCACATGTTCACTTCCTTCCCCCAGTATCTACTCGTTATGTCGTCCTACATCAACATTCTCAACGTCTACGCGTTCAGCAATTGGCACGATGTCTCCTGGGGTACCAAGGGCTCTGACAAAGCCGACGTCTTGCCCTCAGCAAAGACAGAAAAGGCTTCGGACGGCAAAACCACTGTCATCGAGGAGCCTGATCTGCCACAAGCCGACATTGACAGCCAGTTCGAGGCTACGGTTAAGCGTGCTCTATCACCTTACATCGCGCCGGTCGAGAGCACAGAGAAGACGCTTGATGATTCGTACAAGTCTTTCAGAACGCATTTGACGACGGCCTGGATTTTCTCGAACGCCACGCTCGCGGTTGTTATCACCAGTGACAGTTTCGACAAGTTTGGTTTCTCTGTAAGCACTGCAAACAAACCCTTCTGAATACCCAAGATGCTAACGATTCTCACTAGTCCGGCGCTTCGGCCCGTACGGCTCACTTCTTCCAGGCCCTCCTGTGGGCCACTGCATTCCTCTCCATTATCCGCTTTATAGGCTGTTTGTGGTTCCTCGGCCGCAGCGGTCTGTTCTTCTGCGTCAGGAAGAGGTAGAAGCCTCATGACTATTCACCCTCTATCCCTCTTTCCCCAAAAAAACCCCCCCGGAAAGAAGGATCCTAGGTGCCTGCGTCGTCGTTGTTGTTCCTTTATCGGCGTTGGAGCGCGTGTGATACCAGCTGGCTGGCTGAGTTTCCCATCCCGGGTTGTTTTTCCATTTGGAATGTCGTAGCGGCGGGGAAGGAAAGAGGCAAGCTCAAGCAAGCAAGCAAAGCATAAGCATAAAAATTCATCAAGGAAGAAGGAAAGGGGGGTAATGGGAAAACCTGTGTATTATCCAGCCGGCGCGCTACTCTCTTTTTGAATCAAGGAGCCGAGGTGATGCGTGTGTTATGCGAAAGCAAATCTGCGAATCTTGTTGTTTCTCTTTGGGCTGCTTCCCTAGCTGAGGTCTTCTCCTTTTAAGGTGAGGAAGGGGGTGGGCGGAGATTTGCGGGTGGCTAAATGGAGCAGGAGAGCTAGGCATAAAATCTGTAATTTTTGTCTGAGAATTGAATTAGAATGGATCATCTACTCGATATTAGATGTTTCTGTTGTGAGTGAGGACGTGAGTGGTGTATTGGTTTGCTGTGAGAGAAGTAGAAACGGTAGTTTGGGAGTTGCAATAGACGGTTAATGAGGCGCTAAGAGTTTTGAATTTACCGGCTAAGACTCGAGATACGCGCTGGAAAAGTAGGAGATTGACTATTAGGCTATACAGAACAGTATGGCTTCCTATTTCGGTTCCAACAGTGCACGCTCTTCGCCCAACAGCAACTTAAAAACTAAACCTCACTACGCCTATCCCTTAGCACGTTAGGGTCCGTAGACGAAGTGGCCCGTGCGCGGACGCCAGTCATGAGCCTTGATCTTATTGATTCTATTGGTTAGCTCTTATCGATAACCTACGGACCCGAAGCAACGTGCTAAGGGATACACCCATGACTCTCAACTACATAATCGAAACGAAATTAGAACTCCGTATTCGAACTTCGTGTAGATTGGTGAAAATGATAACTGAGATTTCCCCCAGGCCCTGAATTTTCACGCTACTTTTGAATGGGTGGTCAGCACCCACATCCCTGGAACGCAGCCCCTCCTGCCGTGGGAATGGCACGTCGTAGCCTCGGGCCGGCCCGCTGCCGTTGGATCCATGCTTGTATGTGGTAAGGCGAGGCTGGGGATGGTTACTCTGTAGAAGGAGAGGCGGGGTCCTCTAGCGCTCTCTCGATGGGTATAATACCGCATCAGTGGACAAAGGTGTTTGCAGAGAGAATAATCAAAGTAGGGTAACACTTGAGTGAAGTATTTGGCTGTTACACGGCTTCCAACCATCTTAGTGATGGAAATGGAAGAAGTATTTGTGTCGTCGCCAAGTCCAGTTGGCGCCATTCGGAGGGTAAAGTAGATAGATCGAGAAAATTCTCATGGGCTCGCTTAGAGATATGGGAAATATTGAGACCGGTCAAGGGCTCTGCACGAGGCTCTGCACGAGGCTCTAAGTTGTCGCGCGAACTAATTTGGGTGCTGCTACCTGAGCGCCTCCGCGCCCACGCCTGCGCCCGCGCCCGGTAGAAGTTTTCACAGTTACTTTCCGCCAGCAGCTCTAACTAAAATATCAAAAATCGACTTTATATAGACTCTATGATATATATATATATGGCTTTAAGACTTCTTACTAACGATACGATAACTTATAGTGGCTTTTACTAATTATTTACTACCAAGGAGTAGTCCGCGTGGGCCCAATAGGGATCCGAATCGGACGTTAAGCAATGAATAATATATAATTATTTACTACCAAATCAGCGGTTTGGCAAATTTTGATTTTCAAATCGGTCATAACTAGGGACACCTTCATAACCCCATCACATACGTTAATTATTTAATATATAGAAATTAATTTTATGAAATTTTTTTTTAAAATTTATAACGTATTTCACGGGTGAGCTGGTCAAATGGGTGAGCTAATCACTTCAAAAACACACCAAAAAATGGAAAAATCATACTTTAATATCTTAACAACCACTTAATAATAAATTTTAATAATTTAAATTTAGACTTTTATATATGCTCTACAGCCTCTA
>Ga0307507_10001603_pt1 | contig 50025 bp, 12 predicted proteins | sample 7_EM_MG_FD_207223 | JGI IMG/M metagenome (GOLD analysis project Ga0307507, IMG submission 207223) | Populus trichocarpa ectomycorrhiza microbial communities from riparian zone in the Pacific Northwest, United States - 7_EM | ecosystem: Host-associated > Plants > Roots > Unclassified | place... | reverse complement strand
AGATGTTTTAAACCGTTTTATACGTTTAAGGGTTTCCTAGAAGAAAGGGGGCTCTAGTGTATACAAATATCCCAAAAGGAACGCCGAGGCGCTAGTGGTAAGCGAGCCAATAATAGGGTATAGCAGAATATAACAGAATTTAGTAGGGGACGTTACATCAACCTTCTATCTTAATACCCTTTTACCTCTATATGGCTTCTCAAGACGATACCTCTACAGTTTTGGACTTTACGGAGGATATATAAGACGAAGATAATAGCTCCTGCCTAGCATCCTAAGCTAGCACTACTAACAGCGACGAAATCCTCCGCCAAAATAAGCCAAAGGTAAACGAGGAGCTATAGTCTTATACTTGTAAAGCAAAGGGTTCTAAGGAGGTAAGGAACAAGCATTACCAGTAGATATACTATTGTAAGTATTGCACTAGCTATAAGGGCTCTCCAAATGCTAAAAGATTTTGTACACACCCTCTTAAATCCTATGGTATACGTGTCAGTTCTACGCCTCTAAGTCTAACAAAGAGAGCTTTTAATAATACAATTGCGGACGTCTTTAGCGAGTAAATAACTTTATAAGAGAAGCGGAACCTAATTAAAGAAAAGACCCTCTAAGCAGCTATTAAAGTACCCAAATTTAAGGAAGCCTGCGCACGACTTATTACCGTCCGAAACCTTCCTTGCTCACTACTTAATTGGCCTAAATTTTGGGCTGTTATTCTATTAGTTAACTATAGGGCTAAAGAGACTCTTAAATTCGCGCAATAAGACATCTTAAAGCTTATTAAATTAACCTATATCCTCTACCGCGAAGAGCTTATTAAAAAGCTTAAGAACTCCCTCTCCCTAGTACACTTCTCAATTAATATGTGGACATCGCCAGCAAAGACAGGGTTCTAGGCAATTGTGGTACATTAGGTAGATATAGAGACTCACTATACAGAGACTGCCTTATTATCGCTTAAAGAATTTAAGGGAGCTTACGGTGGTAAGGAGCAGGTAGAGGTCTTTCTTTAGGTTATAAGAGAGGCTAGTCTGCAAGATAAACTAGGCTTTTTTACGTTAGATAATTATGGCTTAAATGACCTTATGCTACGCCGTATTGTAGAGGAGATTAAGAACTTTAACCTAGTCCTTTATTAAGTACGTTGCTTTGGCTATAATCTTAATTATGTTACCTAAGCCTTTCTTTTCGGATCTATAGCAAAATAAGGAGAGGGACAGAAGGATAAAGATAAGGCAATTAAAAGGGCTATTTAGGACATTGCTTAACTCTAAGATAAGCTTTAATATCAAGAATTATAAAGTAAAGAAGATATTACTAAGGAGTTTTGTAAGCATGGAAGCCTTGGTAAACTCTATAACTATAACATCTTCTCTTGCTCTTCTCCCTATTGATTTTAAGCCTTCCTTGCGGTAGTTGGCCGAGTAATTCCTATAGATAATAACACGCGGTGGAACTCCTGGTTAGACGAGGTTACTGTCGCTTTATAGAAGTGTAAGGAATTTATGTCCTAAACGGAAGATTACTAGCAGGAGCTTAGTAATAATGCTCTTATAAGAGACGATTGGCAAGAGCTTAAAGATATTAGAGAAGTCCTTTAGCCTCTTAAGACCTATATAAAGAATACGGAAGGGTATACTGCTACGCTTTATACGACCTTTAATAATATGGAATTCCTTATCCACCACTTCACCTAAATGCAGGAGAAATTTAGGGGTAACGCTCAAATAACCATAAGGTTAATGGTAGCTTGGTATAAGTTTAACAAGTACTATAAGCTTAGTGATAATACACCTGTTTATGCAGCAGCAGCTCTTCTTTACCCTTAACTACGCGAGGCCTATCTTAAGAAGGTATGGTTAATAAAGGAGTAGCAGAAGTGGATTAAGCCTACTATTACTAAGGTCCGAAACCTATGGAAGGACTGTTTTAAGCTAGAGAGCGTATAATTAGTAGATCTTAACTCAATTAAAGATCTAGCCGCACGCTTTCTTGCTAAGATGACTATTTTAACGGCGACTGTTGATAAATTTAATAACTTTATTAAGGTATATATCTAATAATTGCTAATTACTCTAGCTAACATTTACAGAGTGCACAAATCCCTATCAGTAAGCAATCACCTCTTGACTGGTAGCTGGAACCTGTATGGAAATTAATTTACCCCAAACCTTACCCAAATGGCTATTATAATCTTTAGTATACCCCCAATGTCGGCTAGTTTAGAATGAGTATTCTTAGGAGCTAAACATATAATTATACCAGAGAGAGTAAGGCTTGGAGCAAAGATATTAGAGATGGTAGAGTTATTAAAGAGCTGGGTCCGAATTACAAAGGCAACAGGTAGGGTACTATTAAGTGGCGTATTTGCAAATAGTCACTTTATGGATAAGGCTTTAAAGGTATTAGGAGGGGAAGGCGATAGCGATGAGTTAATTATTACGGTTTAAACCTATTGCCCTGGAAACTAGCCTTGTATATAGACCTAAAACATATTGAAACGTTTAATATAAAACTGATATAAGGGGCTATTAAACCGAAACTGTGTTTTAGTTTCAGTTTTAGGTGTTTCTATACAACACTAAGTTGACACAGGACAGGAGAAATGGCCTAAAGGCATTGACTTATAGTCCGATGAAACCACTATAGAGGATATTAATGAATTCGTACAATTTAAGATCCTAGAATACAAAGCGTACAATCTTAAGGACGATAAGCTGTGGGAGGTCTATAAGGAAGATTTCCAGAACTTTATAGTATAGATCTTTAAGAACTGCAACTAGGCAAGCATCTGAAAGCTTTAAATACTCCTACAAACCAACGGTGTATAGGTAAAGAAGTATAGGAATACCACAGTTCCTGAATTACTATTTGACACCTTATAAAAAGAAGACCCTATAGAATGGACTAAGCTTAAGATTAGGGAATATATGGTAGCCAGAGGGAAGTTCAATTTAGGATAAATTAACTACCTTCTTAAGAACAACTTCGCCAGTATTAGGACCAGTACCAGTACCAGCATTAGCACTATTAAGAATCCGACACTACCTGCTGCTACGCCCCAACCTACCCCTACTCCTCGACCTACCCCTACTCCTTGACCTACCCCTACTCCTTGACCTATACCTACAACTCAACCTACCCCTACTTTTTGACCTACCTCTACTTCTTAACCTACCCCTACTTCTTAACCTACCCCTACGCCTTAACCTACTCCCACACCACCCCTATAACGGGAGTCTAATTATATTAACTTAACCTCACTACTAGAACTACCCACACCACTAATGCAATAAGATACCCTATATATTAATTCAACTTCGCCAATAGGGCCCCCTAGTGATAGTGGTGGAGAATAGAGTCAAACCTAGAGCTTTGGCAAGGAATTAGTAAAGATTATAGACTTAGAAACTACTAAGGATTCAGCCCTAACTCTTCCTATCTTAAGCGCCTACCCCTAAAGGAGTTAATTTAATTTACTAACCCCTTCTACTATATAGCGGGCAGTGGCAATACAACAGGTAATAGAGGTATTGAAGACCAGAACTATAAGACAAGTCAGCAATATACTATCTATTACTACAACCTATAACCTCCCCCTTAACTTAGACGTACTCATATAGCGTAAAGGTAATACTAGATGGAGTGGTAAAGGGACTAGTCCGTTTTGGTTACTTAGAACCAATAGAGAAACCTATAGGGTATAGCTCCCTAGTGGACCTACTAGATCTTAGACTATGGTAGTAAAACTATACCTAATAACTACAGAACTCCGCTAGCCCTACTACTGTTTTAGACATCCGTCTGTAGACAGACTATATAGGGTATTAGAGCACTCTGGCTACAATGTTAATAAATAGGCTATTAACCACCTTACTAAGTACTTCCCCTACTGCCAGAAACAGGGAAAATCACCTTATAGGTTTAAGTTTATTTTACGACTATACTGGATTAACACCTATATTAGACCCCCTGATTATACTACCTATAACAGTAGCGCCCGCCTTAAATCTTCTATAACTGGCCTAATTAATAACCTATAATCTTCTATTGCGATATTTAAAAAGTCAAACAGTTTCCTAAGTATCCCTAGTACTCTGCATATCCAAGACCTCCCGAATATCTACAGTAGATGTAGGATATTTAACTAGGGGACAGTTAAGTTCTAAGGTGGGGGAGGGGACGTAGGTAATGATTATAACGCGTTAACGCGTTAGTCGCGACGACCTACTATAAAGATATTAGTTCAGCTCACCGCCTACCACTAAGCTAATAGCGATTTTCTATCCCTAGGATGGAAAATCCTGATTGGTCCATTTAGTAATAGAGCCGGCAGAACTCTACACCGCCCCTAGAATTTGATATTATACCAGCTATACAATAAGAACGGCACTAAGAGCCTTAATTAATTGCACGGATATAGAGCCGATTGTACAATGCAGAGCCTTGATTAAACGACTGCACAGAAGCTATGGTTAGTTGAAGAATTAAATCAAGCCAGGGCCTCAATACCAGTATGTCGCCGCCACTGAAGCAAATTAATTGAATGTCGTTAGATTAGAGCCTTCGACTAGGCCGACCTTATTCCTTATTCAGACGACGAATAATTGCAACACGACTGTCACTGCCATCCAAATTCAGTACTGCGTTAGCTGCACGACGAGAACAGATACCGCGGCAAGGAAGTAACCTATATAAAGGAGCAGCTACAACATCCGCAGCAGCCATAACAACTATAGTAACTTCAGCAATCTCAGCAGCTAAAGCCTCCAGAATTGATACAAATATGGTCAAGCTACAGGCTACCAAGTGGGCAGAGAGAGGAGAAGACGTTAAGGTAGGAATAGAGTGCGAAGATATCAAACTAGTAGCCAAGGCGCTAGTACTAAGCGAGCTAATAGCGATTTTCTATTCCGGGGATGGAAAATCCTAATTGGCTAATTTAACGGTATGGCAGAATTTAGCAGAACTTGATAGAACTTAATAGAATATGGCAGAATTCAGTAGAACTTAATGGGACCTAGCAGAACCTGGCAGAATTTAGTAGAAGGCGTATTTAGGTATATTAAAAACTAAATACTCCCAGTGTCAGAATAAGGTTTTGCAATACGGTTGACTTTAACTAATTAGGTTAATTATGTAAGCTAAGCAAGCTCAATACATCTACCAAACTTCCCCTTTGTACTTAGAATCAAATAAGCATTAATTAAAATCAGTTACCACCCATACTATTGCAATAGCATTACGTATTACCGGAAGTGATACCAACAAAAATATATATAAGGAATAAGGCGTATATAAGAAGCGAGGGCCCCTTAAAGAGACAATATACCTAAGTATACTAGCTAGGAAGCCCTCTACCTATAGGTGGTAAAGAGAGAAAAGAAAATATAGGAACTACTAACTTATTAGGCGAAGACCTACTACCGCGCTAGTAGAGCGCTACTATAGCGATAGAGAATAAGAGGCTATTAGTATAGATAGAGATCTACTATACTTATTATAAGATAGGTGGATCTTAAATAGAAGCGATAATAGAAGGAGGTAGTAAAAATATAAGGCATAGCTATATAGAATACCCTATAGTTAATACTAATACTCCCTCTATATAAAGGACTAATAAAGGTAGAATTTATAGCTATCTTTTTACTATGGATAGAGGTCCTAGGCCTAAATATATAGTTTATAAGTATTTATATTCTAAATACTATACCTTAATATACTTACAGATAGCCTATTTAGTTAGTATACTATATACTACTTTTCTATAGCTATGCTTAGTAAGGGACTAGCTATTTACTAACATAGGTATAAATAATATTACCTATACTCTCTATAAGTAGGGGCCTATAAGTAGTAGTAAAATAGCTATAGGCTAAAAAGTCCTTTAGTAGTTCTAAATAGTATATAAGATCTAATAGGAGGACACTAAAGGACACGCCCTCTTTTAGCCCTTGGAGACTAAATACCCCTACCTAGCTATAGGTAGTACGCTAGCGAATTACTAGATACTCTTACTACCCCCTTTAGATCTTCTAATATACCTAGATAGTATATAAGGTAGACCTAAAGATATAAAGATATATTAGTTTAGTAAAGGTAGAACATATAGGACTAGCTAAAAGGAAATACTTAGGTTTTTTCCCTTATAGGGCCTTTTTTTATATAGAAAGGTAGAAGTATATAGACCTAAAAAGGGACTAAATTAGGCAATAAATAGAAATAATTATATAATTATATACTTAGGCTTAAAGCTTAATATAAAGTTTTAAAGCTCTTTATAAATATTTATATAAATATTTATATATTTATTTACCTATTATAAGGTATATTGCCTAGGGTATACAGCAAGGAGTAGGTAAGCTAAGTAAGGGTTATAGGGAGTTAATAGAAGAGGACGATATAGTAAATAGTATAGGTATAGCCTTAAGGAAAGAGACAAACCGGTAAGGAGAGTAAGGAGGGCTATAAGCCGAAGAAGCTTATAAGGGGGTGCTAAGGCCTAGCTAAAAGCTAGCCTTAGTAGCTCCTAAGAGCTCCTAGGTATATACCTAAGTAAGGGATAAAATATTCCTTATACCTATATAAATACTTATATAAATAATTTATTCTATTTATTGCCTGATTTAGTCCCAATTTAGGTCTTTATAGGCTTCTACCTTTCTATATAGGAAAAGGCTCTATAAAAAAAAACCTAAGTATTTCCTTTTAGCTAGTTCTACGCGTTCTACCTTTACCTAGCTAATATATCTTTATATCTTTAGGTCTACCTTATATACTATACTTTTTAGATATATTAGAAGATCTAAAGAAGGGGGGGGGGTAGTAGGAGTATTTAATAATTTACTAGCGTACCACCTACGGCTAGGCGGGGGTATTTAGTCTCTAAGGGGCTAAAAGGGGATATATACTTTAGTGTCCTCCTATTAGATCTTATATACTATTTAGAACTACTAAAGAACTCCTTAGCCTATAGCTATTTTACTACTACTTATAGGCCCCTACTTATAGAGAATATAGGTAATATTATTTATATCTATACTAGTAAATAGCTAGTCCCTTACTAAGCGATAGCTATAGAAAAGTAGTATATAGTATACTAACTAAATAGGCTATCTATAAGTGTATTAAGGTATAGTATTTAGAATATAAATACTTACTAGCTATATATTTAGGCTTAGAACCTCTATCTATAGTAAAAAAGTAGCTATAAATTCTACCTTTATTAGTCCTTTATATAGAGAGATTATTAGTATTAACTATAGGGTATTCTATATAGCTACGTCTTATATTTTTGTTACCTTCTTCTATTATCGCTTCTAGTTAAGGTCTACCTATCTTATAATAAGTATAGTAGATCTATAACGGAACCTTATAGTAGTAACTACGGTGGGTCCTATTATTAGGCTGGGTATATAGGTAAGAATAAATTAATAACGTAATAATAACTGGTAGAGTAGTTGCCCAACAGATTAACTCCAATTGTATTCTAAGATTTACTACGAAGAGAGAACTATCTGGGTAGGGACTATGGTCCTTTAAATACATAACTATACGCCTAAGAAATCCCTTCGCTCTGTTAATCCGTTAATCCATTAATCTGTTAATCTGCTTATAGATCCCACGTTCTCCTAATCCCATAGATTATAGATCTAACTATATAACCTTAGTTACTATTCCTCGTTACATAGTTCTACCAAATCTATCCTGGACCGTGCCTATATTAACTAACTAGCTTCCTCCGACTCTTCTCTAAGTAGTTATAATATCGTACTTAAAGCGTCCATAACACCATCTTCTTTCTCTTTATCTTTGTCCTTAAAGATTCCTAACATCTCTAAGTCGTCTACTAGAGGTGTGATGTCCGTTTAATTAATTTAGTTAATATCTTTACTTATTATACCTAAAGCATCTTCGTCTTTATCTACCGATCGTCGCAATTGTGTAGTACTTAAGATTCTTTCTCTGGGTAAGGCCATGCCTTCCTATTCTTATTGCGCAGATAAAAAGTTAGTGTGCGTTATAATTACAGCTCCCTCCGGTCGCTAATTATTCTTTTGCGCTAAGTGTACTAAATTAAACGTGCGGTCTTCCTATAACGTTAGATTGGTTTCTAACGCTAAGTATACACATCCTATAACTTTTAACAGTCGTCAAGTTCCCTAAGTAACTTGTTATAGGGTCTTATATTTAATCCAAGGCCAAAAAGCTTAAGAGCTCGCTTATGGCCGCTTGTAATAAACTCTATTATTCTGCTAAGAAATTAGCCCTGTTGCTAGAGGCTTAACGTTGTGCATTAGAAGCATCTACTTGCGCCTTTAAACTCTAGCAGACTGCCTTCGCTTAGTTAACCTGTCTTAAGAAGGTTTATAAAAAGGTACGCTCTAAGGAGTTTCGCCTAGTTAAGTAGGGTCTCCATAAGCTAGAAGCGGAGGAGGCTAAGGCGGACTTGTATTTACTAGCAGGGAAAACAACTCCAAGTAGCTCAGTAGGTGCTCCTCTTAGGTCCCCCTTAGGTAACTTATTCTTTAGCGATTTTTCTTTATTAATATTACCTAACCTACTTTCCTCTAGTACTTCTTTACCTTTTCTATAGCGTTCTTTAGGTTGCTTAGTGGTTTCTAGGTAGTTTTACTATAGCCTATCTACTTTACTTTATACTATGTTTTATTATCTATATCCTTGTAACTAATAATCTTTAAAACTTGCTATTCGTTTTCTTCTTGCCCTCTATACATATCTGCCTTATATACTGGTGGTTTAACGTTTCCGTGTGCTGGTTTTAGCATTATAACGTGTTATATAGGGTAGATTCTTATTTTGGCTAGTAGGTTTAACTTATACATAACCAATAAAATCCTTTATATAATTTTAAAAGGTCCAAGTCTAACGTAGTCCAACTTCTTGCTTAGTCATTAACTTTTAAAAATTTTATATAGTAGCCATACTTTATCTCCCTCCTTAAGATCTAGTCCCTTAGATCTCTTAGCATTATAGTACCTTTTCATTCGTTTTTATACTAGTTTAGCTATTTCTTTAAGGTTTGTATAAAGGTTTATTAACATCTCCATTCTTTACTTAGCTGTGCTACTCGTCTTCTTTACTTAATATAGCAATAACAATATTCTTAGTTCGTATCCGTAATTTGCCTTAAATAGTAATATCCCCGTTCCTTCTTATGGTGTTGTATTATATGCAAACTATATAACTAGTAATAACAATACCTAATTATTCTATACGTGGTTAATATAATGCCTTAGATACTATTCTAGTGTCTAATTTAACCTTTCTGTTTGTCCGTCCATCTGTAGATAATACACTATAGACATTACTACGCGAACCCCTTATTTTGCTAGAAATACTTCCTAAAATGCTACTATAAATCTTAGATCCCTATCTAATATAATTTTACCTAGTACTCTATATCTTATAAACACTTCTTTTATATAGATTCTAGTAATATCTTCTACTAATATTTCTTCTATGCATACTATAAAGTATCCCCACTTTATTAGCTTATCTACTATTACTAAAATCGCGTTATAATCTTGTCCTATAATAGGATCTTTTAACTTTAGTAACTTAACAATAAAGTCCTATAATATAACTTCCCATGGTCTTTCTGGTATTTTAATAGGTTATAGCCCTCTATACAGCTTATATCTTATTAGTTTGTTTCTCTAGCAATCTAGATACTCCTTTATAACTTATCTAGCTAGTCCCCAGATTCCTTAAATAATATACTCCTCTTAAAGTCTTAATACTAGTCCTATAGACCCATTATGTCCTTATATTATTCCCTTATAAAACTCTTTTATAAACTCTTCTGCAATTAACCTTAGAATATAAGTAGCTTTTCTATTCTTATATTGCTCTAAGTCTGGATCCTTAAGCTATACTTCCTAGATCTTCTATATCCAATTACTTTCTAGTAATTTATAGATCTAACTTTCTTATGTTACTGCTATCTTTAGATAGTTATACCTAATTAATCCGTCTTTGTCTTTTCGCAATAATGCTCCTAACGGTTTTTCGTTGCTTTATAGTTTAGCTTTTCTACTTAGAGCATCTACTCGTGTATTGTCTATACCCTTAGTGTGCTAAATCTTAAAATAGTATTCTATAAGTATCTCTGCCTATTTAACCTGTCTTTGGTTAAGTTCCTTTGTTATTAGAAATCCTATAAGGTTCTTATAGTCTATCTTAACCATAAATAGTTTCTCTATGCCTTATAAAAATGCTCTCTATTCTTTAAGTGCTGTAACTATGCCTAGTAACTCCTTGTTATAAATATCATAGTTTAACTCTAGTAGTGTTATCTTTTAACTATAGTACGCTACTAGATGCCATGTGTCCTAGTACTTTTATAGTAAATATACTCCTAGTATAAAGTCTAATATATCTGTCTTAATAACCGTTTCTAACTTTGGTTAGTAGATCTTAAGGATTAGTTCCTAGGTAAATAACTCCTTAAGTTCTTTAAACAACTTCTTTTACTCTATTCCCTATATCTACAGTTTCTCCTTCTTTGTTAACCTTGTAAATAGCTTAATACTCTTTAACTATTACGCTATAAACCTCTTATAGTAGTTATAAAACCCTAGAAACAATCTCAACTATATAATATTCTCTAGTTCCTGCCAACTTACTATAGCTTTGACTTTCTTTAGGTCTATACTAATTTTTCCTAGTTTAATAATAAATCCTATAAAGTTGGTCTTCCTTATAAAGAACTTGCATTTTTTAATTGCTACTGGCATCTATTTTTCTTATAGTCTCTTTAAGACCCACTTAATATGTTCTCTATATTCTTCCTCGCTTATTAAGTAGATAATAATATTATTAAGATATGCTATAATAAACTTATTAAGGTGTTCTCCTAACATACTATTAATTTGCTTTTGGAATGTTGCTAATATATTTATAAGTCTAAATTATATAACTAATAGTTTATATAGTCCTTCCTTTAACCTAAAAGCTGCTTTCTATTTATTGCCTTCCTTAATCTTAATCTAATGGTACGCCCATTTTAGGTCTATCTTTGTAAAGATTTATACATTGCCTATCCTATCTTAGATTTTGCTAATTAAGGGTAAAGGATACCTATCCTTCCTAGTAATACTGTTTAACTGTTTATAGTCTATACACATCCTAAGTTTTCTATTTTTCTTTAGGACAAATAGTACTGGATATCCTGCTAATAACTACAATAGTCTAATATATCCCTTTTATAAGTTCTCCTGGACAAACTTTTTAAGTGCTATTAATTTTATCTCAGTAAGCTTGTAGACTAGAAAGAACTTTAGACTAATTCCCTTTTCTAATTCTATTTTATAATTCCATGCTGTATATTTTAATAGTCTTTTACTTTCTGGTGACTATAACTTTTTACCGTACTTGTGGTATCTCTTTAGTACATAACTTAAGCTTTACTTAGTCTCTTTATACATCGCTCTAATTTAGTACTATACCAACTTAGTTTATTATTGTATCTTATATTATTAAGTATTCTTAATATTAACCTAACCTATAACCTAATTAATCTTTAGATTATACTCCTGTAATTAAGGTATTCCTAGTATTACCTTATCCTATCCTAATAGTAGGATATTAAAAGACATTCTAACTAGTCTCCCTTTAATAGTTAACTAAATAGGTCCTATTTTAAGGTTAATAGTGCCTCCTTTATAGGCTATCTAATCTCCTAAAATTATTATAAGTGGATATGGGTGTTTCTTTTATCTATATAGTAACCCTATCTTTTCTACTATTACTGGTAATATGTAGTTCCTTATTACTCCACTATCTATTAATGCTTTAAACTGCTGGTCTTACCACTTAACTTATAAATTTAGGTATTGTCCTTAAATTCCTTTAAGGGTTTAAGGCTCTAATACTAGTTCCCTCTGGTCCTATATACCTCCCCTTTTCCTAACTATTAGCTGCTAGATCCCGCTTATACTTAGTCTAACTTTAGCTAATACTTAGTTTATTTTTTATCCTTTATATGCTATAGATAAGTGTTCTCTAGGCACTCCCACTACTATTATCCGTCTAGGCATTCTTCCGTAAGGAATCTTTCTAGTTAAAGTATTAAGTCCCCTTAACCTTATACTTCTACTAGGTGCCATCTATATATATACTTAGTATCCCTAAACCGCTTTTTCTCTAGTGCCTAATATATCCTTATTAGGTACTTCTAGTTCTTATCTTTTAGTACTCTATATATATTACACATATTATCCATATAAGCTATCTATAATAGTATATAATACGCTAAGTGACTTAGGTTAACTCTTAGCTCGTCTTTACTTTTAAGTTTAAACCTCTATCTAGCTGATTTAACTGTTAGTCTTTCTTTTATGGGTATTAAGACTTGTCTCTCACTTCTCTAGTCCCTAGATCCTTCTTCTAGGTTCCTTAACATTATAATTAATACTCCTTTAATATAACTCATGCGTTTTTCCGTAATAGGTTAGTCTTAGATAACTTTTTCGTTTAGCCATATATAAAAATCTGCCTATTTATTATTACTTTGTTGCTTATACCACTTTCCGTATAACTAGTTTAGTGTGTATAGTCTATCTATAAGAAAGCACCTTGTTATCACTGCATTATAACATCCTTTAGTATGTCTTTTTTTAAACCTAGTTAGGATGTCTAGATCCTTTTCTTATTCCAGTTTATCTAACTACTTTACCCTAGGTGTCCCTGTACTTGGCCTATTAGTAATTTTTTATATAGGTGCTCTGTCCCTTATACGACCTGCTATAAACCTTCTATCCAGCTTTTACTCTTGCTATGCAATAATTCTTTGCCTAAACTTATCTATAGTTTCTTGTTTCCTACGTCTTATAGCTAGGTCTTTAAAGTCGTCTTGCTTCTTAATCCCTATATTAACTTTTCAATCTTTAGGCTAAACACTGCGTTTACCTAAAACTATTAACATTCTTATTCGTTCCCTAAACTTATAGTTCTTAAACTTACATCCTATACTGTCACGGCACAGTCCTAACGCGTACTATCTCGTACTATTTCCTACTGTTGGCTGGCCCACCACTAGCGCCTTGGCGGCTGCCCCTACTATTTATATATAATACCCCCTTTTACCTCCTTCTCCTCTTTATACCACAATGTAGTTATTTAGCCTATTAGCATTACAGCACTGTAATAGTTTATGGTATCTCCTCTTGCGCCCTATTACGATCTTTATTCTCCCCAGTCTACTATCTCTATTTTCCTAGTATAATCGCGACCTGGCGCGACCAACACCACTATACCACAGTTCTAGATAATCTTAGTACAGTCCTAAACAATCTTAGTATTGTCCTAGACAATTTTAGCATTATAGCCAGCCTTATAGATTTTAATTACCCTACCTAGATCCCCTAAAATAGGTAACCAGAATACCCCGTTAGCGAATATACGTAAAGCGCTTGCCCGCCTCTTTAATACCTCCTATACCAACATTGCCTGGGTAATTAGGAGTGGTCCAAAGTACCCTAAGAACCTTAATATAGTAGGAATATTTTAGCACCTCTCTATATATACAACCCTTTTAACTAGCGTTAAGAGCGGTCTCCAAACAGTCTATAATAAAGGCCAGACTATAAAGTCCTAACTTAAAGAAGCTTAACATAGAATTAACTCCCTTAAGACACTTAAACTATGTATAAAGTAATATAAACAGCAAGCTTTAGTATATACTAAGACTATACAAAACCTAAGCTTTTAGATTACTATACTTACCTAAACCATTACTAATAAGAACACCGCTATTAGCTCTCCTCCCCTAGCTAAGCCCTATAAAAAAAAGTATAAAGTAAAAGACCCTACCCTATTTAATAGCAAGGGATCGCCAATTAAAAAGCAAGAAAAATTTAAAATATGGGAAATAAAGATCTAAGGCGTTTTCTATAGAGATGCAAAGTGCTTTAAGACCCCAATGGACGAAGTCCTCTATATATCAGACATGCTAACAGATAAGGCTTATAACTATATTAAGTATGGCCTTAATATGCTATATATATACCTAAATAACCTAAGCAAATGGGCCTTCTCTAACCGAGAGTCTATGTTTGCGTATATAAAGAAGCACTATAAGACTATAGATATAACCTAAGCGGCTAAGAACAAATTAGACACCTTAAATCAAGGTAAGTATAATTACTAGTCCTAGAAAGCAAAGCTTAATAAGTTAATAATAAAAGTAAATAAGACTAAGGAACAAAAGGTGGATCTACTTAGAAAGAATATTTCGTCTAAGATAAAGGACTTAGCCCTTACCCTTAGCCGCAAAATCGACGATGCTAACTACGAGGGCTAGAGTAAGCAAATAGATGTGTTCGCTTATAACCTATAAAACCACGCCTACTATACTAAGCTGAATACCGCTAAGCTAAGTACCGCTGGCGGCTATTGACCTATACTACCTAACAATAACACCTTAGTACTAGCATTATAGAATAACCTAATAGACCTTAACGCCGTTAAATTCGGCGGCGGTAGTAGTAGCCTCCCTAACAACGTCTAAAGATATTATATAGATAACAGACTCTACCTAGTATGTGGTTAACCTGGCTACTAGAAAGATGCTTATAACCCTAAAACAAACCTAAATCCCCTTCTAATGCTACTACGCCAACCCCTTCCTAGCCGCAGTGGATTCTTTAGCAGAGGGATTAGTAACCAAAACAACAACTATAGATAGGGATGTGGGTTTAAATATAGAGACCTACCCCTATAATTCCCTTCCCCAATATAGCCCTAGCTAATAGTCCTGTATATAAACTACGGACAAGTGCTCCGTGCCACTACTAACTATAAGACCGGCTATATCCTTAGTAAAGTACCCCCTAGTATATATACACCGTTAGAGACTAATACGTCAGGATATACCAGCTAAGACTATAGCCACTAGCCAAGCCCTATAATCCAGTTATTAAAAGACTAACACTTGGACTAAGTTGCCTCTAAGGGTTAGAACTATATAGGGAGGAGGACAAAAGAATTAGATCTATATTACTAGATCAGTTAGATCTTATTCTAAGTTAGCTGCCACTTAACCTTAGAATAGTAAATAATAATAGAAATGCCATTTTTATTTAGACCTACCTCTCCTTACTACGTAACCCACTCCTATAAGTTTTTATTAAAATAGTAAGCCTTATTAACAGTAGTAGTACAGCACTAGCATTTATAGACGAAGACTTACTTATAAAAAAGTATAATATTATAACAAAAAGACTTCTAGTCCTAAAACCACTCCGCTTTACTAATAGACTCCCATCTAGCTTTATTACCCACTACTTTACAGCAAGAATAATAATCGGCCACTATATAGAATCCATACTCTTCTATATTATAAAGTTATTACCCTTAATACTAGTAATTCTTAGAATGCCCTAGCTTAAAAAGCATAACCTAAAACCAGACTTCCCCACTCTAAAGCTTAAATTTAACTCTAATTACTATGCCTATAACTATCTCCTATGGTATATTCCTAACTATAACTAAGTAGCACCACGCGGACGCATTATACGGCTAACGCTTAGATACTATTAGCTAATAGTAGAAGAGGTGCCTAACACTAGTAAGCTAATATACGCAGTAAATAAAACAGAGATTTTGGAAGACTAGACTACTACCCTATTCCTAAAAAAATTAACACCGCTAGAACTATAAGTCCCCTATATATACCCGCTTAACCTAAGTTAGCCAATAAGACACCTAACTTTAAGTTATTTACCGTACATATATATAACCGCACGTATAATAGCTAAGGGCGTTATAGCTAAGACCAAAACTAGAGCAATTAAAACCTCCCCCCTATAACACCTAACTTTACACCTGTCTCCCGCGTGTACCGTATAAGGCCGCCGCCTTGTTTCCGCCCCCCTAGGCTAACTGAGCTGTGCTAGCCTAGCCGTAGTACTGGAGAACCAGACACGCCCTAACCTAGACAATATTAAATGCATTTATACCATTAATTTTACCCAGTTCTGTAAATAAAAAGGCGTAAAGGTAATAAGGATCTATATAGCGGAGCTAGTAGAACTAGTTAAATAAGAAGAATACTAATAGCTGCTTAAGGAGCTACCTATAGGCCTAATAAAAGTACCGAACCTATTAGAAAGGTCTTTCCGCCAGCTAATAGAAGGCGACTATATAATAGAGAAACCCATAAAGCGCTACCCCCTTATTTCCATAACTTCCTTAAGATAAACCTAAAAACTAAGTCTGAGTTTCTACGCCAGAAGATAGTTAACACTGATATTAAGAAATTCCTAAAAGGTAAACCAGAATTAACCTATAAGGATATTTTATAACGCTTACTAAAAGAGTTTTATAAATATATTAAACACTTCCTCCCTAAGAACGTAGATAAGCTGCCCCCTTATTAACCATAGGACCACAAAATTAAGATTATACCAGGAAAGCAGGCCCTATACTATAAAAATAGACCACTCTCACCCGCTAAACTCAGCTGTGTAAAGAAGTGGATTAATAAGATACTAGATAAGGGTTTTATCTATAAATCAACCTTATTAGCTACTATACCACTCCTCCTTGTAATGAAACCTGGCGGCAGTATATAAATCTGCTATAACTACTAAGGCCTAAATATAGTTACTATTAAGAACCAATACCTACTGCTACTAGTCCATAAGATACTTAACGCACTCTATAGTACTAAGTACTTTACTAAGCTTAACGTAATTGCTACGTTTAACTAAATCCGGATTGCGGAAGGCTATAAGTAGCTTACAGCATTTATCACCCAATTTGGACTCTATAAGATGCTAGTTATACTATTTAGTCTTTATAACGCGCCCACTATATTCCAAAACTATATTAACCATATTTTACACAACGCCCTTAATAACTACTGTACTGCGTATCTTAATAATGTCCTTATCTTCTCAAAAACACGCGCCGAGTATATAAAATACGTAAATGAAATTATCTAGAGACTTAGTAATGCTAGACTCTAGATTAACATTAATAAGTCTAAGTTTTATACTACCAAAACAAAATACCTTAGCTTAATTATCTCAACTAATAGCATAACTATAAACCCTAAGAAGGTGCAGGCCTTACAGGAATAGAAGGACCCAACGTTAATTAAGGAACTATAGTAATTTCTTAGCTTCGCAAACTTCTACCAATAATTTATTTAAGGCTATTCTAAGGTAGTTAAGCCCATGACCAGGCTACTAAAAAAGAGTATTAGCTGGTTATAGGGCCCTAAATAAGCACAGGCATTCCAGACCCTAAAAACAGCGTTTACTAAAGCACCAGTCCTAGCGTATTACGACTATATAAAGAAGACTGTGGTAGAGACAGACGCCTTAAACTAGGCTTTAGGTAGAGTGCTCTATTAAGCTAATAAAAGTAACAAGCTTAAGCCAGTCATATTCTTCTCTGCTAAGCACTTAGCCCCTAAATGCAACTATAAAATATATAATAAGGAGCTCCTGGCAATTGTTAAGGCACTAGAAGAATAGTATCCCAAACTATAAGGAACTAAGCAGCCGTTTAAAATTATTACAGACTATAAGAACCTCCAGACCTTTATAATAACAAAACAACTAAACTAGCGCCAAGTCCGCTGGGCTAAGTTCCTTTTCTAATTTAACTTTGTTATTACCTATAGGCCTAGCACTAAAGCTATAATCCCAGACGCTCTTAGCCGCCTCCTAGGCGTTGCACCTGCTAATGCTAATAATAAATGTCTATAACACCAAGACCACGTTATCTTACTACCAAAGAAAGTCAATCCTACTATTTTAAAAGAACTACTAAGCGAATCCCAAAACCAGAGCATTAAAGACTTTATTACAGTAATGGACCCAAAGCCTAAGAAAAAACCCCTTAAGGAGCTTATTAAGAATGCCTATAAAGAAAACGAACTCACTAGGAATATGTTGGCTATACTACGCAAACAGGAAGACTATAAAGCACGCCGTTAGCCTAAGCAGATTAGGAAGCTGCTCCGCTATAACAAATCTAAATGTTTAATTATTAACGGCCTAATCTACTATAGGAATTAAGTATTTATCCCTAATTCATATAAACTTTAACTAGAAGTTATATACCGCACGTATAGTTCGGGCCCTGCGGGTTACCTAGGCCGCGTTAAAACACTAGACCTCCTTAATTAAACGTATTAGTAGCCAGGTATTTTATAGTTCACGGCTACCTTTATAAAAGACTATGCTCTTTACTTCTGTATAAAGACCCCACGCTTAGCACCACCTAGTTTTCTAAAACTACTAGAACTACCAGTCCGCCTATAGACCGATATCTCTATTAACCACGTCGTCAACCTGCCTAAGTGCCTTTATAACGGCAAAATATATAGATATATCTTTGTCGTTATTAACCGCCTAATAAAAATGAGACACTTTATTTCTATCACTAGCCTAGATACTAAAGAGCTTGTTAAAGCATTTATCTATACTATCTATAAGTTACATAGCGCTCTAAATACTATTGTTTCTAATAGAGGCTCTTTATTTATTTTTAACTTCTAGCGTCGCCTAAACTAGCGCCTAAAAGTAACCTTAAGCCCTAGCTCTATATGGCACCCTAAAATGGATGGTTAAACCAAGATTATTAATACAGTAATAAATAAGTACTTATATACCTTCGTAAGCTTCACCCAAGATAACTAGGTAGATTGGCTCCCCCTTACTAAGTTTGCTATAAATAACCAGGTTAATAAGACCACAAAAATCTCACTATTCTTTACCAACTATGGCTATAACCTACGTCTAGGCGTCGAACTAGCAGGCCCTTAGCCATCAGCCCTATCTATATATACAAAAAAGGAGTATTTATAAGCTGATACTATTACTAACCGCTTTAAGCGTATTTTAACCCAGCTTAAAGCCCTAGCTCGTATCTCCTAGCGACGATATAAAGACAACGCTAATATAAAACGAGATAAAGGTATAATATTTAAAAAGGATAACATAGTTATAGTTAGCCTTAAAAACATAAAGACCAACCAGCCTAAAAGGAAGTAGGATAATAACTAGGACGGACCCTAGCCCGTCCTAGCTGCCTATAGAGGAGTAGTTATAGTTAACCTCCTAAACTATATCCGTGTTAATAAGTCTTTCTATTATTATGGACAGCTTAAGTACGATATTATGACTACTTAGAGAAAAGTTGGAGGAAGCTAGTTAGTTAATATAGGCACAGTCTAGAATGGATCCGGTGGAACTATATAATAAGGAATAGTAGCTAAGGTCACATAATATAATCTATATAATCTATATAATCTATGTGATCTATATAGAGCATATAGAGCGCACGTACCTTATGGAGCGAAGGGATTTCTTAGGAGTATGGTTATGTATTTAAAGAACTACAGTCCCTACCTAGATAGTTCTCTCTTCGTAGTAAATCTTAGAATACAATTAGAGTTAATCTATTAGGCAACCACTCCACTAGTTATTATTATATTGTTAATATTGTTCTTACCTATATACCTAGCCTAATAATAGGACCTACCGTAGTTCCTACTATAAGGTTCCGTTACACATTTACTACCAAGGTTACAGTATTAAATAAGATTAAACAATATGCCACCTAAAGCACCAGTTACAACGACGTTGACGGCAGCCACAACCTTAGGGCTAAGAGATACCAGTATAGCGGACACAGATTCTTAAGTAGTTACACAAGGTTAGTTATAGGAAATGGTTAATCACTTACAAGATAATAATAGGATACTTAAAGAACGCATTAATAGAATTAGAGTAGTAAAAATTAAATTACCTTTAATTAAACGGTTCTTAGGAGAGAAGTTAAAGCTTAAAGAATTTCTTACGCAAATGCACTTTAAGGTTATGCAGGAAGGAGTAAAGTTAGCAATATTGTTAGATTAAATAGCCTATACAGGATTATTCCTAACAGGGAGAGTACTTAAGTGGTTTAAACCGTATTTTACAAAGATATAGGCTAATGGCATAACAACTACCAACCAGGATATATAGTATATATTTACTAGTTAGAACAGATTTGCGGAATAACTAATATAGATATTTGGAGATCTAGAGGCCACAACCACAGTAAAACAAAAGCTTTAGAACTTAGTATAACGCACTTTAGCAATTAAGTATACAACGCAGTTTTAAACACTAGCTATATAGGTTAAGTGGAATAATAGGGCACTTATAGCATAGTATAAGCAAGGACTTAAGGCTAAAGTCTAGGACGCAATCATCCTAATAAAAGATGCGGATACTTTAAGAGAGTTAATAAACCAGTTAATAAAGATCAATAATAGGATCTATTAAAGGGAATAAGCTAAGAAAGGGCAAGACAGAGTTCTATAGTTATATAAGGCGCAGAGTACGTAATAACAGATATAAAGTTAAAAACTATAGAATGGCGCAGAGCTAATAGACCTAAGTAGTACCAAAAAAACCTAAAGATAGGGAAAGAAACTATAGAAACCTAAAAGTTAAAAATCTAGTAATTAAAGGACCTAGAAGTAGAGGCTAAACCAGAAATCTTAGTAGCAGAAGACATTTAGGCGGACTCTATAGCAAAAAAAGTGGTTTAAAGATAGAGCTTACATAAATTGCGGAAAATAAGGTCATTTCACTAGAGACTATAGAGGTGGTTAGAGTAATTATATAGTAAAAGGAACTAGGCCAGCAGACAGCATATATATATAAAGGGATAACAGTGCACTACAAGGAATAAAAAAGTGTTTAATTAACAGTTTTGTGTTTTGTTATAACAACGTATACCAAATTTATAAGGACGCTAAGTACAGTGCAAGCTATTGGCTATAGGAGCTATTATTATTTAAGTTTAGAGGAACTAACAAACCAGCTTTTAGATTAGATATTAAAAATAATAAGTTTAATACAGGCAAAGCATTTACCGATAATAAGGCAATAAAGGCAGCTTACTAGGAGCATACAAACCTTAAAGAAGTTAAAACAAAAGCAGAAACTAAGACCATTATAGAATAGGGTTTAGTAATAAGTATTACAACACTATTAGATACAATTTCCATCGCTTTATAAGATAAAAGGAGTAATATTTAAAAGAAACTAAGTAAGTAGACAACTATTAGTGCTAGCTTATTACTTAATAAAGGTAAAAGGCCATAGGCTTAAGATTCTTAAGAAGAGATACAAAAAGCTTAAGACTTTTAAGATAAAATAAAATATACCTAAGAACCTACAACAGACAAAAACCGATGGGAAAGGGCAGCTACTTAGTTTATAGACAAATAAATAAGTATAGGACGCAAGTTCAAGAACTACAAGTTTAGGGAATAAATAAGAATGTTAGCAGTCCTAGGTAAACATAATATTCAGCTTAAAGATTAAATAGTTAATACTAGGATTAAAAAGCAAGACAACTATAAAAATCTAGCTGCAAGACGCAGAAAATAAGAAACTATAGATAAGTTTAAAATAAGAATCATTACATAGCAAGAGCAAAAGCTAGATAAGAGGTTAGCTATACTAGGTTATATAAGGGACAGAGCACCCATATAAAGAGTTACTAATAGGCTGAGTGCAGAGACACCTAGGGCAAAGTGGTTAAATAAACTAGAATAAGAAAAGGATCTAGATATCCTAACCAGATTTAAAGAAAGATATACTAAAGGATATTATAATATAGCAATAATAAGGTACTTTTTAATAGATAGACCATACACACTAAACCAGTTATACGGAAAGTGGTATAGGCAACGACATAACAACAAATAGGAAGACTTTTATATATAGCTAAACAAAAAAGTTATCCAAGACTAACCTATTACGGAAAAACACATAAGTCACATTAAAGGGGCGTTAATTATAATATTAAGGAACCTAGAAGAGGGATCTAGGGACTAGAGAAGTAAGCAACAAATCTTAGTACCTATAATAGAGATACTAGTGGTTAGGTTAACTAGGTATAGGTTTAAACTTAAGGACAAAGATAAACTAAGAGTTAACCTAAATTACCTAGTGTATTATACACTATCGTGGATAGCTTGTATGGATAACACCTATAATATACATAGAGCACTAAAAGATAAGAACCAGAAGTACCTAGTAAGGATATATTAGGTACCAAAGAAAAAGCGGTTTAAAAATGCTAAGTATATATATAAATAGCACCTAGTAGAAGTATAAGGTTAAGGAGACTTAATACTTTAACCAGGAAGATTCCTTACAAAAAATGCCTAAATAGATAATAGTAGTAGAAGTACCCAGAGAATACTTATCTATAGTATATAGAGGAAAAGAAATAAACTAAGTATTGGCCTAAGTTAGACTAAGTATAAGCAGGATCTAGCAGCCAGTAGTTAGGAAAAGGGGAGGCGTATAAAACTAAAGGGAACTAGTATTAGAGCCTTAAACCCTTAAAGGAATTTAAGAACAACACCTAAATTTACAAGTTAAATAGCAAGATCAGCAGTTTAAAGCGTTAGTAGATAATAAAGTAATAAAGAACTACATATCACCAAAAGTAGTAGAAAGAATGGGGTTACTATATAGATAGAAGAAACACCCATATCTACTTATAATAATTTTAGGAGATCAGATAGCCTATAAAGGAGGCATTATTAATCTTAAAACAGGACCTATTTAGTTAACTATTAAAGGAAGACAGATTAGAATATCTTTTAATATCCTACTATTAGGACAGAATAAGGCGATACTAGAAATGCCTTAGTTATAGGAGTACAATCTAAAGATTAATTAGGTTATAGGTTAGGTCAATATTAAGGATACTTAATAACGTAAGATGCAACAATAAACCAAGTTAGTATAGTACCAGGTTAAAGTAATATACAAAAAGACTAAGTAAGGCTTAAGTTATATACCAAAAAGATACCACAAGTATAGAAAAAAGTTATAGTTACCAGAAAGTAAAAAGCTATTAGAGCATACAGTATAGAACTATAAGATAGAATTAGAAAAGGGAATAAGTCTAAAGTTCTTTCTAATCTATAAGCTTACTAAAACAGAGTTAGTAGCGCTTAAGGAGTTTGTCCAGGAGAACTTATAAAAGGGATATATTAGACCGTCACAGTTATTAGCAGAATATCTAGTATTGTTTATCCTAAAGAAAAATGGAAAACTCAGGATGTGTATAGACTATAGATAGTTAAACAGTATTACTAGGAAGGATAGGTATCCTTTACCCTTAATTAGCAAAATCTAAGATAGGATAGGCAACGTAAAGATCTTCACGAAGATAGATCTAAGATAGGCGTACCATTAGATCAGGATTAAGGAAGGCAACAAGTAAAAAGCAGCCTTTAGGTCAAAGAAAGGACTATATAAACCATTAGTTATACAATTCAGGCTTATAAACGCACTAGCAACGTCCCAGAAGCGAATTAATAGTGTATTAGGAGAACACCTTAATAAGTTTATTATAGTATACCTTAACAATATTATCATCTACTTAGAGAATAAGGAAGAATATAGAGAATATATTAAATAGGTCTTAAAGAGACTACAGGAAAAACAGATGCTAGTAGCAATTAAGAAATACAAGTTCTTTACAAGAAAAACCAATTTTATAGAATTTATTATTAAATTAGGGAAAATTAGCATAGACCTAAAGAAAGTCAAAGCTATAGTAAGTTAGTAAGAACCAGAGAACATTATATAGTTAAGGTCGTTTCTAGGGTTTTGCAACTACTATAGAAGGTTTATAGCACAATAGTTAAAAAGTATTAAGCCATTTATAAGGCTAACAAAGAAAGAGGAATTATAGATTTAGGGTAGTAAGTAGAAGAAGCTATTCTAGGAACTTAAAGAGTTGTTTACCTAAAAGCTAGTCCTTAAGATCTATCAACTAAAGTTAGAAACGGTTATTAAAACAAACGCATTAGACTTTACACTAAGAGCATACTTATTATAGAAGTATTAGGACGCATGGCATCCAATAGCATACTATAGTTAAAAGATAACACTACTAGAGTTAAACTATAACATTTACAACAAAGAGTTGTTAGGTATAGTTACAGCATTTAAGAAATAGAGAGCATTCTTACAAGGCACAAAGAAACCATTTATGGTTAAGACGGACTATAAGAACCTTATAGGATTCCTAATAACAAAGAAACTCAACTAAAGACAGGTTAGATAGGCAGAAATGCTTATAGAATACTATTTTAAAATTTAGCATACTAAGGGTACAGACAATGCACGAGTAGACGCTCTAAGTAGAAAAGCTAAACTACAAAATAACAAAAAGCTATTAGAAGCTTTATTGCGAAAGAATTAAGACAGATTAATTAGGTATAATTATCTAAAGATTATAGCAACTAAGGAAAGTCAGATCCATAAATTACTAGAGAGTAATTAGATACAGAAGATCTAAAAAGCATAAATAGAGGATCTAGACTTAAAGCAATACAAAAACTAAAAAGCAACATATATGCCTAAGTCTATTATAAAAGAATTTATTAAGGAATTCCATAAGGAAATAATACAAGGATATAACGGGTCTATAGAACTAGTATTAAGACTTTAAGAGGAGTATATTATTTAAGGAATCTAGGGACTAGTAAGATAAGTTATAAAGGAATATCTAGATTGCCAAAGGAACAAACCAACAAGGCATAAGCCGTATAGAGGGCTACAACCTGTTAAGACACCAGAAAGACCATAGGAGGTTATATTATAGGACTTTATTGTTAAGTTACTAAAGTTAAGAGATCCTATTACAGGACAAGATCATAACGCGATTTTAGTAATAGTGGATAAGCTAATAAAGTGGGGATACTTTATAGCATACACTAAAGAGATATCAGCAGAAGATGTCGCTAGAATCTATATAAAGGAAGTATTTGTAAGATATAGAGCACTAGATAAAATTATATCGGACAGAGATCTAAGATTTGTAGTAGTATTTTAGGAAGTATTTCTGGCAGAATAAGGGGTTCGCGCAGTAATATCCACAGCGTATTATCCGCAAACGGACAGATAAATAGAAAGACTAAACTAGACACTAGAACAGTATTTAAGGCATTATATTAATTACGCATAGAATAATTAGGTATTATTATTACCAGTTATACAGTTTGCATACAATACAACACTATAAGAAGGAATGGGGATATTACCATTTAAGGCAAATTACGGATACGAGCTAAGAACGTCGTTATCACTACGCCAAGCAAAGAAAATAAGTAGCACAGCTAAATAAAGAATAGAGATATTAATAAATCTTTATGCAGACCTCACGGAAATAGCCAAGCTAGTACAGCAAAGGATAAAAAGGTACTATAATGCTAAGAGATCTAAGGGACCAGATCTTAAGGAGGGAGATAAAGTATGGCTACTACACAAAAATTTTAAAAGTAGACAACTAAGTAAGAAGTTGGACTATGTTAGACTAGGACCTTTCAAAATTGCGTAAAGAATTTTATTAGTTATATATAAGTTGAACCTACTAGCTAAAATAAAGATCGACCCTATATAACATATTACAATGCTAGAACCAGCACATGGAGATATTAAGCCACCAGGCTATAAGGTAGATATATATAGAGGACAAGAGGAAGACAAATAGTAAATTTCGAAGATTATTAGTTATAAGGACGTAGATAACAAAACGTAGTATAAAGTAAAGTGGATAGGCTATAGTAAGACTAATTAGGAACTACTAAGCAACCTAGAGAATGCTATAGGAAAGGTATAGGAGTATCGGAAGAGAGTAGGTTAGGCAGTATTAATAAGGAAGAATTGCTAAAGAATAAGTCACCTAAGGGGGACCTAAGAGGAGCACCTACCAAGCTATTCGGAGTTATTTCCCTCTTAGTTGGAAAAGAGACCGATCTTTTATTACCAAGTTCCTATAAACCTTGTTAAACAAGTTTCTACTTTGTAGAACGGACCTTCTCACGCACCTTCTTAAGACAAAGAAGACGCGCCAAGGTAGACAAGTACGCCTTATAAGCAGCACAAGTACGCTAAAGCTCAGCAAGGGAGGCTAAGAGCTTATTATTAAGTTTTATAGCGGTAGATTAAACACGAGACCCTATAATAAGTTACTTAGGGAACTCGAAGACTGTTAAGAGTTATAGGACGCGCATACTTAGCGTTAGAGACAGAGCGAACATCGCAGGACGATTAAACGTTTGCTTTAGTGCACTCCAAATAAAAGGACGGTTGTTAGGCAGAAGGACTTGCTAGTATAATATAAACCAACCCCTCTTTCGCATAATGAGAATATGGAGACAGCATTATCTTACCTAGCGATAGTATGGAGGAAACTATACGCGCACGATAAAGGGTTAAAGAAGAAGAAGAGGCTTTAGGCATAATAAGTAAGGATATTAACTAAATTAATTAAACAGATATTACACCTCTAGTAGATAACTTGGAGATGTTAAAAATCTTTAAGAATAAAGATAAAGAGGAGGGAGATAGTATTACGGACAGCTTAAGTATAATATTATAACTACTTGGAGAAGAGTTAGAGGAAGCTAGTTAGTTAATATAGGTATAGTCTAGGATAGATCCGGTGGAACTATGTAATAAGGAATAGTAGCCGAGGTTATATAATATAATCTATATAATCTGTATAATCTATGTGATCTATATAGAGTATATAGAGCGCACGTACCTCACGGAGCAAAGGGATTTCTTAGGAGTACGGTTGTGTATTTAAAGGACCATAGTCCCTACCCAGATAGTTCTCTCTTCGTAGTAAATCTTAGAATACAATTGGAGTTAATTTATTAGGCAACTACTCTACTAGTTATTATTACGTTGTTAATATTGTTCTTACCTACATACCTAGCCTAATAATAGGACCCACTGTAGTTCCTACTATAAGGTTCCGTTATATCTATACTTTAAAAGTCCGCCTTTAGTTCCCTAAAGAGATCTCTAGTTAAGCACGTATTAATAAAGAGAAACGTTATAATGTTATAGGCAGGATAGCCAAAAGGGATAATAACGGCAATATTACGGACAAGTAGGAATTTAAAAAGATCTTTAATGTATATAATAAACAAATAGACGAGCATGGCTTAACATACTGTATTAAATGGAAATACCACAATAAGAAAACCTGGGAACCTAAAAAATCCCTAAAAGGGTATAAGCGCGCACTACTAAGGTTTTATAAATAACACCCTAAGAAGCCAGGACCCCCAGACTGGGTATAAGATAAGGGAGAGTTACGCCAAGGCCGTGGCCAACTATAAAGGTAATTTGTGGTGGTTAAGATCTTATAGAACTTTAACCACCGGTTAAAGTTATCTGATTAGTTGGTTTTTTGCCAAGAAGCGCTACGTGGTAGCAGTGTGGAGTTCTACTAATTTTATTCGTTAAGCTAACCAATCAAGATTTTCCATACCCGGCATAAAAAATCGCTATTAGCTCGGTTAAGGGCGGTAAGCAGAAGTAATATCTTTACAGCAAAAATAGGTTACTTGTTTGGTTTAGGGACCAAACCTTCTAGGGAGGGGAGTACTGTCACGGCACAGTCCTAACGCGTACTGTCTCGTACTGTTTCCTACTGTTGGCTGGCCCACTACTAGCGCCTTGGCGGCTGCCCCTACTATTTATATACAATACCCCCCTTTACCTCCTTCTCCTCTTTATACCACAATGTAGTTATTCAGCCTATTAGCATTACAGTACTGTGACATATACTCATTCGTTTATCTATAAACTAAGTCACTGCCCTTTCCTATTGGTTTTCGTCCGTTATGGGTTCCTAAGCTGTTTTTATTGCGTCTTGCAAGTCTAGAGCCTTCTTTATCTTATTGTAAGAGTCTTAAACCTGTAGCCTTTTACCTTTATTAAGTAATAAGCTAGCACTAGTAGTTATCTGCTTGCTTAGTTTCTTCTAAACATTACTCCTTTTATCTTATAATGTAATAGAAATTGTATCTAATAGTGTTATAATACCCATTACTAAACCTCGCTTTATAGTGGTCTTAATTTCTACTTCTATTTTAACTTCTTTAAGGTCTGTACACTCCTAGTAAGCTACCTTTGTTGCCTTATTATTAGTAAATGCTTCGCCTATATTAAATTTATTATCCTTAATGTCTAATCTATAAGCTAGTTTGTTAGTTCCTCTAAACTTAGATAATAATAGCTCCTATAGCTAATAGCTTGCACCATACTTGGCGTCCTTATAAATTCAGTATACGTTATTATAACAATATATAAAACTGTTAATTAAACATTCCTTTGTTCCTCACAGTGCACTATTATCCCTCTATATATATGTGTTTTCTGCTAGTCTAGTTCCCTTTACCATATAGTTACTTTAACCACCTCTATAGTCTCTAGCAAAATAACCCTGTTTTCCGTAATTTATATAAGCTCCATCTCTAAACCATTAACTTTGCTATAGAGTCCGCCTAAACATCTTTTACTATTAAGATCCCTAGTTTAACCTCTATTCCTTAGTCCTTTAATTACTAGATTCTTAACCTCTAGGTTTCTATAGTTTCTTTTCCTATCTTTAGGTTTCTTTAGTACCGCTTAGGTCTATTAGCTCTGCGCAATTCCATAGTTTTTAGCTCTATGCTAGTCGTTGCGTACTCTGCGCCTTATACAACTATAGAACTCTGTCTTAACCCTTCTTAGCCTGTTCCCTTTAGTAGATCCTATTATTAATCTTTATTAACTAATCTATTAACTCTCTTAGAGTATCCGCATCTTCTATTAGGATAATTGCGTCCTAGACTTTAGCCTTAAGTCCCTATTTATACTATGCCATAAGCACCCTATTATTCTATTTAACCTGCGTAGCTAGCGTTTAAAACTGCGTTATATACTTAATTACTAAAGTGCGTTATACTAAGTTCTGAAGCTTTTATTCCGCTATGGTTATTGCCTCTAGATCTCTAAATATCTGCGTTAACCGTTCTACAAACCTATTCTAACTGGTAAATATATACCATATGTCTTAATTAGTAGTTGTTATGCCATTAGCCTATATCTCCGTAAGATATAGTTTAAACCACTTAAGTGCCCTCCCTATTAGGAACAATCCTGTATAGGCTACTTAATCTAACAATATTGCTAACTTCGCTCCTTCCTGTATAACCTTAAAGTGCATCTGCGTAAGAAATCCTTTAAGCTTTAACTTCTCTCCTAAGAACTATTTAATTAAAGGTAACTTAATCTTCGCTGCTCTAATTCCATTAATGCGTTCTTTAAGTATCCTATTATTGTCTTATAAGTAATTAACCATTTCTTATAACTAACTTTGTGTAATTAACTGAGAATCTATACCTACTATACTAGTATCTCCTCCTGCGCTTAAGGTTGTGGCTGCCGTTAATAGCGTTATGACTAGTGCTTTGGGTGGCATATTATTTAACCTTGTTTAATACCGTAACCTTAGTAGTGAATATGTAACAGAACCTTGTAGTAGTAACTATAGTAGGTCCTATTATTAGGCTAGGTATATAGGTAAGAACAAATTAATAATATAATAATAACTAGTGGAGTAGTTGCCTAACAGATTAACTCTAATTATATTCTAAGATTTACTATAAAGAGAGAACTATCTGGGTAGGGACTGTGGTCCTTTAAATATATAACCGTACGCCTAAGAAATCCCTTTGCTCTATTAATCCGTTAATCTGTTAATTTATTAATCTGCTTATAGATCCCATATTCTCCTAATCCTATAGATTATAGATCTAACTATATAACCTTAGTTACCATTCCTTATTATATGGTTCCACCAGATCTATCCTAGACTGTGCCTATATTAACTAACTAGCTTCCTCCAACTCTTCTCTAAGTAGTTGTAACATTATACTTAAAGCGTCTGTAATAAGATCTCTATCTATACTAATAGCCTCCTATCCTCTATTACTACAATAGTACTCTACTAGCACGGTAATAGGTCTCCGCTTAGTAAGCTAGTAGTTTCTATATTTCCTTTTCTCTCTCTACTACCTATAGATAGAGGGCTTCCTAGCTAGTATACTTAGACGTATTACCTCTTTAAGAGGCCCTCGCTCCTTATATATATCTTATTCCTTATATACGTTTTAATATTTAGCGTGTATTTTCTTTTACTAGGTAGCCTTATACTATAACTATTTTCTATATAGTAGCTATATTAATATATAAGTCTAGTAGTAGAACTACAACTTTACGTTCTAGTACGGCGTATAGTATTCTCCTATAGGCCCTTATAGTTCTATATAGGTACTAGTTTTATAGCTTAGCTAGTAGCGCTAGGGAGCTTTTTACTAATACCTTACTATTTAGCCCTAGGCCCTAGGCCCTAGATCTAGGAGCCGTATAGTATTATTAGCCTTACTATAAATAAATAAATAAATATCTATATAATTTCCTATATAATTATTTCTATAAACTCTATAATTAATTAATAATATAAAAATATATATCTATACGCCTATATAAAGCTCTATATAAAGTTCTATATAAGGCTCTGCACAAAGCTCTATATAAGGCTCTACACGAAGCTCTGCTCGAAGCTCTGCATGAGGCTCTGCACGAAGCTCTGCTCGAAGATCTGCACGAGGCTCTGCACGAAGCTCTGCTCGAGGCTCTGCACGAAGCTCTGCTCGAGGCTCTGCACGAAGCTCTGCTCGAGGCTCTGCACGAGGCTCTGCACGAAGCTCTGCACGAAGCTCTGCACGAAGCTCTGCACGAAGCTCTGCACGAAGCTCTGCACGGGGCTTTGCACGAAGCTCTACCAAAGCTCTACGTAAAGCTTACCCCCTTCTGTAAGGCAAATATATACCTACTAGTAGTCCTTATGTATTATTTAAAGCTAGCTCGTCAGTTTGGGTACTCTGGCTGCGGTAGGAAGTGGGCTGCGGTGGTCGTGGGAGAGGTGCGGCTGCTACGACTCGGGGGCGTCGGGCGCGATAACGAGACAACGAATTAGAATCGGGCAAATCGGGCAACGTAGTCTTCTTCGCCAGGTTTGATTTGGTAATTCTGGCCATTAGGAATAGCTTAGGGAGCTATAGAAGTTGAGATAATTTGGCTTAAAGTAGGTGTATATAGGCCCAACTACCCCGCGCGGGACTAACAAAAATCCGAACCGTGTACCAGACCTTCTAACAAAGGTCTTGCCAAAAGCGGTTAGCGTATTGGCAAGGTAAGCCTTGGCAAGAAGGTCTGGGAACGAGACAATCCAAGGCAGCCAAGGAAGCAATTCTCGACTCTCAATTTCCAAACCCCTGCTTTTATCGACTATGCGAATCCCTTCGATTTTTACTTTCGCGTTTGTTGCCACGACAGCTGTTGCCACAGAAGTAGCACAACTTCCCCTAGACCTGCACAGCTCAGGACGTCGGACCGCTCATGACGGCCGCAAAAAAGTAGCGGTTGTCGGGGCTGGCATCACAGCTGCATCGTTGGCCTACCGATTATATGATGAGTATGGCTTTATCGTACCTCTAGACATTACTGTCTACGAGGCAGCTTCTCAGGTCGGCGGCCGCATAAATTCGACTGTGATTGATAACCGAGCCAACCGTTACACTGGCTTTGTTAACACTGGAGCTAGCGTGTTCTCCGCCGACGACTTATGCTTGCAGGCTGCGATAGATGACACAGGGCTAAGGCGGAAGGTTGTTGGAGTTCCATACCCAAAAACGACGGTTGGTGTTTGGGACGGTCAAAGGTTCATTCTACGTCGATCTCGAGACCTCAAATCAAGGACAAAGATAGATTATGTCCGAGATGCCCTTAAATACGGATTGTCGGCGCGGAAACTACAGACATTGCTCAAGGACAAGCTCTTACGCTTTCGCGAATTGTATGGAGACTCCAGTTTCCCGAACCCAAGTCTTCCTAATGCCATTCAGCGGCTTGAGCTGGAAGAAGAAAGCCAAAAGTCTGCTTATGACTATATGGTTGACAATGGACTACCACTGGAGCTTTTATATGATATTATCCAGCCTAGCGTTAGGGCAGCCTTTGCACATAATTTGAGCGACCTAAATGCGCTGTCCGCTCTTATAGCGATGAACCCCTCAGCTACCTACCGACTTAACAGCCATCCAAGAGGGAACTTGGAGCTTGCATACCGACTGCTCCGCCTTTCAGAGGCACGAATACTGCTAAACACGCGCGTCTCCAGAATCGGCAGATCAAGTAAAGGGAAATATACGGTGGTAATCTCACAGGATAACGCGCGTACGATCTCGAAGGCAGAAGAAGACAATGAATATGACGCTGTCGTTATTGCGACTCACTTGCAAGGGACCGGCGTGCAGTTTGATTTCCCAACGCCACTAATCCATTCGCCTCTTCCCACCTTTGTAGAGAGACATATCACTCATTTTACTTCTAGACTGGAGAGTAAGCTCGCGCCGAGCTTTTTCAACCTTTCTACTGCGGACGACATACCAGACTTGATTTTCACAACCCCGGAGTCACACAGACACCATAGAGCCGACATTTTCACCATCGAACATTCGTACGCCTCAGCGGGTTTTCATGGCGACGTCGAGGAGGTGGAAAACCTTTACAAAATCACATCATCGGGGCTGATTCCAGATTCTATGATTGCCAGAATGCTTGGAAAGACCCCAGAAAGTCCATTGTACCTATTAGGCATTAAATGGATTCACCGTCAAGCAGGCTTGTTACTCAATCAATTCAATTCAATTGAGGCCTTGAATTGATTGAATTGAAAGCTTTGTAAGCAGAAGGTTCAGTTAATTGAATTAATTGATTCAATATTGAAACGATTGCAACTAATTGCAACTACGTAGTAGTTAGCAATTATCACGAGTCTTGGCATGGTGTGATGCAGGAGGACCTACCTAGCGACGCCCGAATCACTTTCTGCCGTCGTTCCTGTCACTCCTGCCGTCAATATAGGTCTATCGCGAGTCTTGGCATAGTGTTGAGTTACTATCCTGTTGTGTATTTTCTGTTTCTTCCTTCCACGGCCGCCTTAACTGCCTATCTACTATCTTAATTACGCCTTCCTTGTCCCATGATCCTACCGCCATTAAAGCTCCAATTATATCAGATTGTAGTCGTGCGCAATTAGGAGTAAGGAGCAAGCCTATAAGGCTGAAAATTTGTTTAGGGTCTAATAATATTAGTAGAACAGTCATTAAATCGAGAGCCATACAAGTAAGTTATGGATATTAAGTCCCGTTTACTCTAGCTCGCCAATAGGCAATTAGATTTATATATTGAACGTCTTTAGGGTAACCTGCTTGTGCTAGCTAATTATTATACTTATCGCGATCTTCTATAGATATAGGCTAAGTAAAGCCGCTAGTAAAATAGTCGTTGATTTCTAATAAGAAGATACGCCGCTGTTTAAGAACCTCGCCGTTAGTAACTGATTCAATTGGAAGGAATTTATATTTAAGCCATAGATTGTAAATAGCTTGCTTAGCTGCTTTCTTTTAACCAGCTTATCCTTTACCCGTCCAGTATTTATTAGCAAACGTCCATTTAATTAATAGATTAAAAACTGTGGCGGCAATATAGGCAGGCAAATAATTAGTAAGTTTATAGTATTTAGTCAGCTTTAGCCAAGCTGCATTAATATTATAGCGGAAGTGAGGCTTTGGGTAGTATTTATACTCTATTTTAAAGCGCTTAAATTAATTAAGTAGATACTTAAAAACAGGAAGGACCTCCTATAAGGATTTAAATTTGCCTATATTAATTAGCTCGTAATAAAATTAATAACATTAATTTATATATACCTTCCTTTAAGCATCCTTCTAGTCGCTTTGTAGTAATCTAAAGAGGCTTTAAAATAGCCTAATATTTAGTTAATGTAGCCTAATTATCCTCCGTTAGGTAGTTCTTAATAATATTAGGCTCTTTGCGAACTCTTATAGGCGGATCCTTTATACCGTTCTTAGTAACTTTAGCCCAGTATATTATCTATTTAAGGACTTTATTACTAATAAGGCGATTAATAGGGTTTTAAAGCTTAATAGCTTATTTAATTACTAATTCTATAGAGTTCCAGCGAGTCTCTACTAGCTTAATTAGAAGAAGCTTAGTAGCAGTTTGCAATACGTTATCTTTAAGCTCTAGATCTTAAAGCTTAAGGAGCTTTTTAATATGTTGCTCAAAGTTAAATATCTAAAAAATAATATTATGAAGCTTGCTAATAGGTCCGATCTTCCTCTAAGCTAATATCTGCTGGAGGACCTTATCCTTATCCTCTTCTTCCTTATCCAGAGCGCTCGAATCTGCGCCAAAAAGTAGCATGCGAGCGACTAGATTAATGATATAGCCCATATAACAAAGGCGATAATATAGTGGGTCAAATCCAAACTCTATAGAGAGTTCTTTAATGCAGGTGTTATTATTATTTGCGTTATCTGCTATAAAGTAGCCCACCTACCGCTTACTAATTCTAAACTTAGTAAGGATTATCTTAACGTTGGCTGCTATATTAACGCCTAAATATCGCTCTTCTTGAGGAGGGAGGGCTAGAAGGAAGAAACGGTGCTAGTTTTTTTTATCTATAAAATAAACGACAATTCCTATATAGTAGTCAGTAATTAATGCAATAGAGGCCTAAAAGCTAAGCTTACTAAATAGTAATAGATAATTGCAAGACATCTAAAGGTTAAATAATAGATAAATCTTGCCTGGAGCTCCCTATAGTAGAGCAGTAACCACCTCCTTATATCGGTTAAACTTAGCAATTATCAGCTCTCTCATTACCCGACGAGTAGGTAGAAGGCCTGCGGTTAATATAGCTTAATTGGCATACCCTATAAGATCGTAAAATATACTACTTTTAAGCTTATAAAATGGAATATTATCGCATACAATCCATCGCATTAAAAGCTGAGTAAAACAATCCAGAGTAAGGCTCTGGATAATAGTATTTATTTAGGCTTAATCCTCTAGCTTATTAGCTTTAAGATATAGCTATTCAAAGACTAATCGTCTTAGCTTTACTTTCTTTTTAGAACTATTACTAATATTATATTCTTCTAGTATGTGCTTAGAATAATTGGCAGTACCCAAATCCAGATATATATATTATATATAGGCCTTCTTCTTATAGCAAATTTTATAGAGCCAATACCGCCTACCTGTTTTACCATGCTTAATATTGTATCTATACTGCTATATAGGCCCATAACGTCTGCCTACCGTTAAATAAGGAACATAGTAGCTAAGAATACGCTTTTAATTAACTTCTATATAGTCTTCTAGCTAAGAATTAGTGGTAGATGTGTTAGTGTTGCCATCTAAGCTGTAATTAGAGGCACGCTAGAGGTTAGTAGGGATAGTAGGATTAGAATAAGCTGTAAAGAGTATTAAGGTATTTGTTTGGCTATTATCTAACGCGTTGGAAGCTATAGTAGTAATAGAATTAATATTATTAGTGGGCAAATCTAGTTATAAAACTCTTCTTACCTAACAAGATTCTGGCGATAATGTGACAGTATAAACAACGGGTAATGCTTGGGTAACCCTTTTTTAGTAAAGGGGTCTAAGAAAAATAAGGTTTAGAGCATTATTATATGTTATATTTAGTATATTTCTATATAATATTAAAAGTTTTAATATTTATTAATTAATTCAATTTAACTAGAACCTCTATATTGATTAAGTTGCCAAGCCAGCGAGCTCTTAGTTGATTGAATTGATTGAGTCTTGGCATTCAATTCAATTCAATATTGAAACTTGGGTGATTGAATAACAAGCCTGCCGTCAAGTCTGGCCGCTCGCCTCTCCACGGCGCACAAGGGGTCCGCGGTTGGACAACATCGAGCTCGCAGATGGTATGTTCTACACAGGCATATTAGACGAACTATTGAGTTCTATGGAAATGAATTGCCGAATAGGACGTCGGGTTGCAGATATAATCTTTTAAAAGTTTGCACCCCCACTGGAAGAGGCAGAAGCTTAACTTAAAACTTGAACCGGTTCGCTTATTTTTAACCACTTTAACACACTTGGCAAACTAAGTGGTTTGCTAGTTTTAAAGGAATATTAAGACTTATATTAACTTATAAGCTTATTAATATAGAAAGGCTAAAGTCTTTTACATAATAAAATAATATTAAACATTTACTAAACCTTATAATAACTTTTAGGCCTAATTAGGTAGTATTTGGTTGGACTGGTTGAACTCAAATTTGGCTCCAACTAGACCAATTACATCACTGCACACAGTGGCGTATGGTTGAAATATAAAAGCAGCGTAGCGATGGCACATCCAATATCTCCTCTGTCTCTAGTTCACACCTTACCTTCCCTCGCTCGATAATCATGATTCTTCTCACTTTCTTCCTGCTCGTACTCCCTCTTGCGCTCGCTTACCCCCAAACTGGAACGCCGGTCATCAACCCGCGAGCCACTTCCGTCAATATCGAGACTGGCTTCACGGGCTTTGCTGGTTGTAGCGACGCTCAGGATACGATCCTAAAGAAGAATATCAACGATGCCGTGAGGCTGGCTGATGCTGGCCTTGATGAGATACACGATGAACTATCTCCTGACACATATCCGCAGCGAAACCATCAGTAGGTTGACTTCTCTAAGCAAGCGGCTATAGACTTCTTTGGGCCAGAAAGCAAAAAAGCACTACCCTTGTATATCCCGTATATGTCTCTGTTGCCTGTACCAATCGCCACCTATTTTATGTATATATTACACCTAATTTCCATAGATTTACAATCAAGTCGTTTACTTAATTCTCCTACACTGCAAAGCTTATAGTTATGAGCCCGGCCTGCCTACCGTACTGCATCTGATATTTACATTTAGCGCTTACTAAGCAATCAATTTGCCACCTTATTTAAGAAGTCACTACTTCTACCACCTTTGCAAGTGTTTTAAGCTTCTTCTGGGTACCGCTCTTGTACTCGTAATTACTTTTAAATTAAATACCAGACAACTAGTCTATAGCTATTACGCTGCAGATGACCTCTACCACTACCAGTTGAATAGACGATTAAACCCGACTGACGAACGAACTGACGAATTAAAATGTTAAAATAAGGTTTCGCTAAGACGCTAACTGGACCCTTCTTGACCCTTTTAAATTGAAAGCGAACGACTTCCTACGACTAGTTACAACAGACGACTCCCGTAGTACTATAAGCTTGTAGATAGGCCAGACACACGGTAGGGACCTAAAAGAACTAGACATAAGGCAAAAAGCTAGAAATGAGGCAGGTCCTGGGGCCAGACATAAGGCTAATGCTAGATGGACGATTACTAAAATAGTATGGAATGATCTAAGCAGTACTACGACTTAGCTGGATACTAGATGGATAGTTACTAAATAACATTTAAGAGAAACCACGTTAGAACCAACGAACGAGCACCGTTTAAAATTAAATATAAAGTTTGCTTATAAGTAAAGCATATTAAACGTCTACCTCGGGTTCCACCCCAAGCGTCCTCCTCGGTTATAGCTTAAAGGCTACCCCAAGCGTCCTTCTTAGTTACAGCTTAAAGGCTACCCTGAGCGTCCTCCTCGGTTATAGATTAAACGACTACCCCGAGCGTCTACCCCGAGCACAGATTAAAAGGATCTACCTCAAGCACAGATTAAATGACTGCATTAAGTGCAGATTAAAACACCATACCTGAATCAAACGATTTAGTAGAGCAGCCTATAACGGCACCAGCCTATATCGGCACCAGCCTATATCGGCACCAGTTGTGACGACTGCAACGTTACTAGTTACGACGTCTACTACGTCACCAGAGACTTGATATCGGCCCGTTGCCGAATTGAATTGAATCGAATCAAGCCAAATCGAAGACTTGATATTGGCCCGTCGCCGAATCAAATCGAATCAAATCAAGATCTCCTAGGGAGATACACTAAACGTTAATCGTTCAAACAAATAACTAATAAACAAGTAACAAACAACCAGCGAACAAAGAACGATTCGGTTAAACTATTAATCAAATTAAATTAAAAAGAATCACTTTGGACCAGACTTGCTAATAAATAAACCCCGTTTACTAGTTTATTTATTTATTTGCTTTATATAACGGAACCTTATAGCAGGAACTACGGTGGGTTCGTTATTAGGCTAGGTGTGTAGATATTTAAATAAAGTCAACAATGTAACAGTACAAGATAACAACTAGTATGGAGTAGTTGCCTAACAGATTAACTCTAATCGTATTCTAAGATTCACTACAAAGAAAGGAACTATCTAGGTAGGACTGTGGTCCTTTAAATACACATCCTAACTCCTAAGAAAGTCCTTGCTCTATCCGCTCTGTCTACTCTACTTACTTTATCCCAGATCTTACAGATTATACAAATTACATAGATTACATCACGTGACCTTAGTTACTATTCCTTATTATATAGTTCTACTAGATCTATACTGGACTGTGCCTTAATTAACTAACTAGCTTTTTTTAACTCCTCTCTAAGTAGTTATAATATTGTACTTAAAGCTTCCGTAATACCATCTCCCTCCTCTTTATCTTTATCCTTAAAGATTTCTAACATCTCTAAGTTGTCTACTAGAGGTATAATATCCGTCTATTTAATTTGGTTAATATTATTACTTATTATACCTAAGACTCCTTCTTCTTCTTCCATAGCTTATTAGTCTTACACTATTACTACAATACTGTCTCTAGGTAAAATAATGCTATCTCTATATTCTTGTTATACAAAAGAGGGGTTGGTCTGTATTGCGTTAGCAAGTCCCTTATCTTAGCAACCGTCCTCTTATTTAGAGTGCACTAAAGCAAACATTTAATTGTCTTGTAATATTCGTTCTATCTCTAACGCTAAGTATACACGTTCTATTACTCTTAACAGTCTATAAGTACCCTTATTAATTGCTACTAGGGTCCTAGGTTTAATCTACCGCTGCGAAACTTAATAATAAGCTCTTAGTAGCGCTAGCTAAACTTTATTATTCTTATAATACTAAGAGAGAGGCCGCTAATACTTAACAGCGCGCTCTAGACTCTTATCTAGCTGCGTCCGCTCAGTTAATTTATCTCAAAAAGGTGCGTAAAAAGGTCCATTTTAAGGAGTGGAAACTTATAGAATAAGGTCTTTAGGAACTTAGCGATAAAAGAATAAATTCTCCTTTAACAGAGAGGGAAACAACTCTAAATATATTAGCAGGTGCTCCTCTTAGGTCCCCCTTAGGTAATTTGTTCTTTAGCGATTCTTCTTTATTAATACTATCTAACCTATTTTCTTTTAATACTCCTATTAGTGTAAGAGATGGATGGATTGGATCTAGATCCAAATCCAAATCCATTAAATCCATCGGATCTGGATCAAGATCTAAACTTGATCCATTCTTAGGGCACGTTCAATAACTTTTTGGACACTGCTAGCCATACACCCCCTAAATAATACGCGTAGACTCCCTAATTAATACGTATATACCCCCTACCTTATTTAGTTTAGACGCTTCCTCATTAAGTTAGAATATTACATGCGTTTGACTTATTTACGCCTGTATCGCGAAAATTAAAGCTAGTATTTCGCTTAAATGCTAAGGGCTCTCTATAAATAGATCTATTGACGCGATTAGCAATTATAGAGCTAGTTATAGAGTTAATTAGCCGACTACCGCGATGCTCTATAATTGTAGGCTCTTAGATGCAAAGCAGAGGTGTTAATTTAGGTCCCACTAGGCGTGGGCGCAGGCGCAGGCGCGGGCGTGGGCGCAAAGCAGAGGTGGCAGCACCTAAATTCAGTTTGTGCGATGCCTTATAAAGCACTGCATAATTTAATTAATTAACTCAGGCACGATCCAAATTTAGACTCTACTACTTATACTATAACTAAAATTACAACTTAATTGTGAATTATGATATTGCAATTATAAAACTTACATAGTGCGCACTTTAATTTTTGCGATGTAGGTGCAAATAAGTTAAACATACGTGATATTCTAACTTAATAAGGATGCATTTAACTTAATAAAGAAGCATCTAATCTAAATAAGGTAGGGGGTGTATGTGTATTAATTAGGGGGTATACGCGTATTATTTAGGGGGTATATGGCTAGTAGTATCCAAAAAGGTATCAAACGTGCCTTAAGAATGGATAAAGTTTGGATCTAGATCTATATCCACGCCACTAATGGATTAGGCGTGGATTAGTGGATTAATGGATCCCAATCCAATCTTGATCCATCTATCTCTTACACTAACTCCTATACCTTTCTTATAGCGTTCTTTAAGTTGTCTAGTAGCTCCTAGGTAGTCTCTTTATAGCCTATCCACTTTACTTTATACTATATTTTATCCTTAACATCCTTATAACTAATAATTTTTAAAACTTACTATTTATCTTCTTCTTATCCTCTATACGTGTCTGCCTTATAGACTAGTAGCTTAATATTCCTATATACTGGCTCTAGTATTGCGATATACTATATAGGGTAGATCTTAATTTTCTCCAGTAAGTTAAGTCTATATATAACTTCTAAGATTTTTACTTTAACTGTAAATAGTCCTAGTCTAATATAGTCTAACTTCTTACTTAGTTGTTAACTCTTAAAATTTTTATATAGTAGCTATACTTTATCCCCCTCCTTAAGATCTGGTCCCTTAGATCTCTTAGTATTATAATACCTTTTTATCCTTATCTATACTAGTTTAGCTATTTCTTTAAGGTAATTATAAAGATTTATTAACATCTCCATTCTTTTTTTTAGCTGTGCTACTTGTCTTTTTTACTTATTATGGCAATAATGATATTCTTAGCTTGTACCCATAATTTGCCTTAAAAGGTAATATACCTATCCCTTTCTATAGTGTTATATTATATGCAAACTGTATAACTAGTAATAATAATACCTAATTGTTTTATGCGTAATTAATATAGTGCTTTAGATACTGCTCTAGTATCTAGTTTAGTCTTTCCATTTAACCATCTATCTATAGGTAATATACAGTTAATATTACTGCTTAAACCCCTTATTCTGCTAAGAATACCTCCTAGAATGCTGCTATAAATCTTAGATCTCTGTCTAATATAATCTTTATTAGTGCTCTATATCTTATAAACACTTCCTTAATATAGATTCTAGCCATATCTTCTACGGATATTTCTTCTATATATACTATAAGATATCCCTACTTTATTAGCTTATCCACTATTACTAAGATTACGTTATAATCTTATCCGGTAATAGGATCTTTTAACTTTAGTAACTTTATAATAAAGTCCTATAATATAACCTCCCATAGTCTCTCTGGTATTTTAATATGTTATAGCCCTCTATACGGCTTATACCTTATTAATTTATTTCTTTAGCAATCTAGACACTCCCTTATAACTTATCTAGCTAGTCCCTAAATTTCTTAAATAATATACTCCTTTTAAAGTCTTAATACTAAGCCTATAGCTCCGTTATATCCTTATATTATTCCCTTATAAAACTCTTTTATAAACTCTTTTACTATTATCTTTGGAATATAGGTTGCTTCCCTATTTTTATACTACTCTAAGTCTAGATCCTTTTCCTATGCCTCTTAGATCCTTTATATCTATTTACTCTTAGGTAATTTATAAACTTAACCCTCTATAGTCGCTGTAACCTTTAGATAATTATACCTAATTATTTTATCTTAATTCTGTTGCAGTAAAGCTCCTAATAGCTTTTCTTTATTTTATAGTTTAGCTTTTCTACTTAAAGCATCTAATCGTGTATTGTTTGTACCCTTAGTATACTAAATCTTAAAATAATATTCTATAAGTATTTCCGCCTATCTAACTTATCTTTAATTAAGTTCCTTTATTATTAGGAATCCTATAAGGTTCTTATAGTCCGTCTTAACTATAAATAGTTTCTCTGTGCCTTATAAGAATGCTCTCCATTTTTTAAGTGCTATAACTATGCCTAGCAACTCCTTGTTATAAATATTGTAATTTAACTCTAGTAGTGTTATCTTCTAACTATAGTACGCTACTAGATGCTATGCGCCTAAATGCTTCTATAGTAAATATACTCCTAGTATAAAGTTTAATGCATTTATTTCTATAACTATTTCTAACTTCGGCTAGTAGATCTTAAGGATTGGATCTTAGGTAAATAACTCCTTAAGTTCTTTAAATAACTTCTTTTACTTACTGCCCTATACCTATAGTTCCTCCTTTTTAGTTAGTCTTATAAATAGCTTAATACTTTTTAACTACTATACTAGAAACCTCCTATAGTAGTTATAAAACCCTAGGAACAATCTTAACTATATAATATTCTCTAGTTCTTACTAACTTACTATAACTTTAACTTTCTTTAGGTCCATACTAATTTTTTCTAGTTTAATAATAAACCTAATAAAATCGGTCTTCCTAGTAAAGAACTCGCATTTCTTAATTGCTACTAGCATCTTTTTTTCTTGTAGTCTCCTTAAGACCTACTTAATATATTCTTTAACACATCGCCTAAAAGTTAAAAGTCACAAACACGCTTAGAACACGTTATTTTTACGCGTCTACACGTCCGAATACACCTTCGAAGCTGCGTACTACCCGCAATGAGCCCGCAGGGGTCTGCTGCGAGGTCGCAGGCATCGCAGGGTGCAGTAGCACGCGAGGCACTAGCACCGCAGCCCGTACCCACAGAGCCACCGCAACAAAAGGTGGCGAAGCTAATTCAAAAACTAGATGACCTACTCCTTCTAAATAGCAAAGAACTTGAGCTTTGGGAGGAGCTTAAGGCAGAGGCCGGCAAGCTCTGCTTACCTCTATAAGTTACGGCCGATAACGATTACATTTAAAAGCTTATAGAAGCTGTTGTAGACTTAATTAAAAAATAAAACCAGCCAGTAAAGCCTCTGGCGCCGACGACCTATGCCGCAGCTTTATAGGCAGGCCTCCCTCCCTAGACAGGCCTATAGCCGGTCTATAAAGTCCCCACGCGTCTAACCCACGAACTCGTTATACAAAACCTAGGCGCGTCCCTATAGAACCGCGACCGCCTAATTAGCCAGATTGTAGAAGAGATTAATAAGAGTAAGAGCCCAAAGATTATAGGTAAGATATTAGCAGGGAGAAAGCTGCCAAGCGGAGATATTATAATAACAGCGGATACTGCCTAGATAAAGGAACAACTAGAGCGGGATAATAGATAGCTCTCCGCTATTAGTCTAACGGTAGAAGTAAACCGCAGGAAGTTCCCTGTTATGGTCTATAGAATAAGAATTATATTAGTAGACTGTAGTAAATAGGATAAAGCAATCCGCCAGATACTAGGGTAGAATAGATATCTTAGCAACAAAATTAAAATCCTCCGTATATAGTAGCCGAAGAAGCCCTTGCGGCTAGGGAAAACAACTATATACCTTATTATTAACGTAGCGACCCCCAAACAAGCGAACACGCTTATAGACAAAGGGCTTCTTTTTTAGAGTGAGCTAAAGGATTGCGAACTTTATTATGGGGACTGCCGGGTTACTTAGTGCTATAACTGTTAAAAGTATGGCTATATAGCCCGATTCTGCAGTAGCTAAAAGAAATGCGGACTTTACATGGCGCCAGGACACAATAATAAATCCTATAGCTTCTGTAACGACCCTATAAAATATTAATGCGCGAACTGTAACCTAAGCCACCCGGCTTGGTTGAGCAGATATAAAGTATGGAGTAAGTAGGCAGATAGGGCCCGCTTAGTATATATAATAAGACTAAAACGGTACGCAAGCTCTGTGAGCAGCATATCCTTCTACCCGCCACTTAACCGCGCCGGCGGTACCCCTAGTAGTACACTTAGTAGTACTATATAGAGTAGCGCCCTAATAAGCTTCTATGGGTCGGTTTTAATCCCAAGCACGTAGGGACTAGAGGAGCAGTTATGCATGGAAGGAATCTAGGTAGGGTAGGTTAGGCCTACTAGTGTAGTTACTAGGAAGCGCGGCCGCAGCGTCTCTGTAAGGGGTTTAAGAAATCCAATAGGCAGACCGCCGAATAGGCCGCGGGCCGCCTAGAATAATTAGGACATTACAGCATACCTTATATAGAATAATAAAGAACTATAAATATACTTTAAGTTGTATAGTATAACGTGCAGAAAAGCAAAGATAAGGTAATAATACTGTTTATTATAGAAGCAACGCGGTAGGGGTACGAAATTCTAGTAATATAAGAACCGTGGTAGAACTAATAAGTAAACGTAATATACTACCTAAGTAGCTGCGGTTACTGGCTAGCCTACCCAAGGTGCTTTAGAAGCCGCGCGTGCTTTTTAGTAAGTAGGCGAATTCTAATATTAAAGTGGTTGGTCTAGTACCCTTGCCCAGATATAGCCTCCCTCACACTATAAACTGGAAACTATGTAGTGCACATCTATAACGTCTACTTGGCCGGCCTAGGAGAACTTAGAATAGTAAATTAGGAGTCGCCTATCTACTACCTTTTATAGCTACTTAACAAGCCAGGAGAGTATATAGTCGTAAGAGACTTTAACCTATACTACCCTATCTAGGGTAGACCGCAGTGCCTTAAGTAATATAACATGGCGGATAACCTTATCCGTGTTACCTGTAAAGCATACCTATAGCTTCTTACCCCACTAGGGGTAGAAACATAGGAGGCTAAAGGGGCCATAAGTACGATTAACCTAGTATTTGGATTAGCAAATATGGCACAGCACCTTATAAGCTGCAAAAAAGACAACCAGCTTAAAAGCGGCTCAGACTACTATCCAATTATAATACTTCTTGCCCTAGAGTCGCCTCCGCAAAGCCAGCAGCAACGGCAGCAGCGCTATAACTGGAAAAAGATGGATTGAGACGGGGTTGTAGCAGGCGCAGAGTACCTCCTGTAACTAGGCGCCCTTACTATAGCTAAGGAAATTAAAGACTATATAACTAACCTTTTAGAGTTCCTAGAGGGCCTAGTTAAGAGAATAGTACCGGCAGCTAAGGATATAGTAGGCTACTCCTGCCCCTAGTGGACGCAGGACGTAGAGGAGGAGGTATAGGCAGCTAGGGTAGCAAGGCGGTAGGGGGTCTTAATAAAAGAGCTATAGATAATTAACCTATATAAAAAGAATGTAATCCGGAGAGCGAAAACAGCGCAGTTTTAATAAAGCGTCTATAAGGCCGCGACTAAGCTAAATAGCATCTAGAAGCTAGTCTATTAGGTAAGAAAGCGTAGCTACCTACTACCTAAACCGCCCGTAATCCCATCGCTACGGAAAGTAAGAAATAAAGAAACAATTTAGGTAGCAGATATAATGTAAGGGAAGGCTGACTTACTCTAGAAAAGGTTTTTCCCCTAAGAATCTGAAGCCGATATAAGCAATATAGAGGGGTACTAGTATCCCCTACCTACAGAACAGCTCCCGTATATTAATAAGGATGATGTGTAGAGGGTAATAAGAGACCGCCTCCCGTATAGCGCCCCTGGGGCTGATGGTATCCCAAACGCCTTCCTTAAGGCGTTAGGACAGCCGTTTGTTAAAGCAATAGCGGCCCTAACAAAGGCCTATTGGGAGAAGGCGTACTAGCTAAAAAAATTCTGCCAAGCCCGTACGGTCGCTATTAGGAAGTAAGGAAAAGATAACTACTTACTACCAAACACCTAGAGACCTATAGCCCTACTAAGTACAGTAGGTAAAGTTATAGAAGTAGTTATAGTAGAATAGATACGTTATATAGCGGAAGAGCATAATATGCTACTAGCCTACTAGATAGGAGCCCGGGAGAAGCAATTAACAGAGACAGCCCTAGACCTCTTAGTTAACCAAGTATAGACAGTTTGGCAGATAAAAGGCAATATAGCGTTACTACTCTCCCTTAATATTACTGGAGCCTTTAATAGGGTAGTATAAAAGCGCCTATAGTATGTACTACGGGCAAAGGGGATCCCAGAGGAGCTAGCTGCCTAGGTAGAAACCTTTATAATGGACAGATCTATAACGCTAGTACTCTTAGATTGGGAAATAGAGGAGTTCCTAATATCCATAGGCATCCTGTAGGGGTCTCCCCTCTTACCTATCCTGTTCCTCTTCTATACAGCAGAGCTACTAGACCTCTATAATAACCTATAGGAGAGACTAAGCGCTAGTGCATTTATAGATGATACTAACTTACTTGCGTACGGTCCGTCTATGGAGGAAAACTGCTAGATCCTAATACGTGGCCACAACTACTGCCTTGACTGGGCGCGCCGCTACGGCGCTAGCTTTGCCCCAGAGAAGTATAAGCTTATACATCTATCCTAAAACCCAAAGCAGTTTAATATACAGGCCCCTCTCCCCCTATTAGGGGTAGAGACTAAGCCTAAGGCCTTAATGCGCATTTTAGGTGTCTGGCTTAACCCATGGCTAAACTAGGGGGTATATATAAAGGAGATACAAAAGAAGATGAAAATGTATATAAACGCCCTACTGCGGACAACAGCCTTAACATGGGGAGCTACCTTTGTATGGGCAAGGCAGATCTACAATGCTGTAATCCGGCCCGCTATTGCCTATGGAGCAGTAATCTGGCACACGCCTACCCCAATTAAAGGTCCTAAAAGCACTAAACCTGTAGGCCCAGCTGTAAAGCTAGCTAAGATTTAAAATAAGTGCCTAAGAGCAATAGTAGGGGCATATAAGGCAACTCCTACCTTAGTTCTTAAAACTAAAACCTCTATACCCCTGCTAGATCTCTACCTAAATAAAAGACTTGCAAACTTTAGGTTTAGGTATAAAGAAAAGTTAGTTATAGAGGCTTATATATAGATACGGGGGAAACTAGCCTAAAGATAAAGACAAAGATGGGGTCAAAACCAAAATGGAAATATATATATAGAGGGAGAGAAACGGACCTAGTGGGCAGAGGAGTAAAGGCAGCAAAAATAAAGGACAGAGATGCCGCTTCTAGTAAGCTAGAAAAGAAGATGGGGAGCTAATTAGCCGAAATGGGGACTTATAGGGGTAGTGCCACCGTTAGAAGAACCGCTAAAGATATATAAGGAGCTTAAGAAAGCAGAAAGCTTAGTTTTAACGCAGATACGGACGGGACGGATAGGGCTAGCGGCCTTCCTAAATAAGGCTAGGGTACCAGACTTTCCCTCCCCTATATACCAGTGCGGCTAAGCCGAAGAGACGGCGTTATATATTATAGCCTACTGCCCCCAGTTCGCAGAGCAGAGGCAAGGGCTAGCGGTAGGTCGCCCGGAGGTTAAAAAACTAGCTAGTACGGCCAAGGGAGCGAAACAGCTCGCAAGATGGTTCCTATAACTGCGGGTCCTACCGCAGTTCCACTATGCGGAGGAGCTCCTGTAAGAGGAGGAAGAGAAAGAAAGGGAAGTAAGTAGGCTAGCTAGGTGAGAGGCTTGCCGAATAGAAGGAGTAGGCGTCTATAGACGCCTTTTTGATACTTATAGGCTGCGAAGTAGATAGCAGAAAGTGTATAACAGGCCGAGGAGGGGGTTTTTTGTCCTGTATTGGGTTTTCCCATTATGTAAAATAGGAGTACCGTATGGCCACAGAGCTAAATCGGTGTAAGATTAATAAATAAATAAATATATTCTTTATGTTTTTCCTTACTTATTAAGTAGACGATAATATTATTAAGATATGCTATAATAAACTTATTAAGGTGTTCTCCTAATACACTATTAATTCTTTTCTAAAATATTACTAGTGTATTTATAAGCCTAAACTGCATTACTAATAGTTTATATAGTCCTTCCTTTAACCTAAAGGCTGCCTTTTATTTATCTCCTTCCTTAATCCTAATCTAATAGTACGCCTATCTTAGATCTATCTTTATAAAGATTTTCGCATTACCTATCCTATCTTAGATTTTGCTAATTAAGGGTAAAGGATACCTATCCTTCCTAGTAATGCTGTTTAACTATCTATAGTTAATATACATTCTAAATTTCCCATTTTTCTTTAGGATAAATAGTATTAAATATCCTACTAACAATTGTAACAGTTTAATATTTTTTTTTATAAGTTCTCCTGGACAAACTCCTTAAGCGCCACTAACTTAGTTTTAGTAAGCTTATAGATTAGAAAGAACTTTAGACTAGTTCCCAGTTCCAACTCTATTTTATAGTCCCATACTATATACTCTAACAGCTTTTCACTTTCTAGTAATTACAACCTTTTGCCGTACTTATGGTATCTTTTTAGTATATAACTTAAGCCTTACTTAGTCTCTTTATATATCGCTCTAACTTGGTACTATACTATCTTAGTTTACTATTACATCTTATGTTGTTAAGTATCTCTAATATTAACCTAATCTATAACCCAATCAATCTTTAGATTATATTCCTATAACTAAGGCATTTCTAGTATTGCCTTATCCTTTCCTAATGGTAGGATATTAAAAGACATCTTAACTTATCTTCCTTTAATAGTTAACTAAATAGGTCCTATTTTAAGACTAATAATGCCTCCTCTATAAGCTATCAGATCTCCTAAAATTGTTATAAGTGGATATAGGTGTTCCTTTTATCTATATAGTAACCCTATTCTTTCTACTACTGCTAGTAATATATGGTTTCTGCCCGCGAAGCCCTACTGCACGCGTCCACGTCGCCGCGGGTGGAAACATCATCGGGAAATCGTTCCTTTTGATGGCCAAGTGCAGAGGCGATGGTAGAGAGCCGTCGCAGCGCGTGCAGCGCGCTGTCGTTGCGACTCTGTGGTGTTGAGCCTGCGACGCGTACAAAGCATCGCCCTCAACAACACCAGGAGTCCTACTGCCCCCGCTTAGGACTCCCGTTCTACCATCTAGGGGGGCAATCAATTAAGGGAAACTGGGATACGAAAACCACCCGACGTACGACTACCTAGCTCGTAGCTAGGGCCGAAACTGGCCTTATCAAGCCAGCGGATGCGGACGCGTCCTAGGCGTACGACAGGACACCCTTGGGCTTGCACTAGCTCTGAGATCGCAAGGAACGCGGCAAGGGCGTAGGGAACCTCTTTTTATAAGAACTTGTTAAGGTTAACGCGTCGCAGATTCCTTGTACGAAACTTGTTAAGGCCCCCAAGGCCACCGCGAAGAACTTGTTAAGGCCCTACCTAGAGAACTCGTTAAGGCCCCTCTACGAGAGCCTATCTGGTATCCGGTACACTTAGGTGACTTAGAAGAGGGTCTTAATAGGCGTGGTACGCGCGACCTGGACGACGGCGACGCGACGGCGACGCGATAGCAACCAGACAGCTCAACGAGGTGGAAACACGGGCAAAGCTCTAGGCAGCGGAAACACAGGCCAGCTTCGACGGCCCCATGGCGTTCAACCAGGTGACTCACAGGAGGGTCTTAATAGGCGTGGTGCACGCAACCTGACGCATGCATACAAGGCGACTTATAGGAGAGTCTTAATAGGCGTGGTGCACGCAACCTAGTATACATATATATGGGGGAGGTCTTGGAGGAAACACAGGCCAGTCAGACGAGGTCTCAACAGTTAGAGACACAGGCCAGCTTATAGGAAGGGGGGACACAAGCTTAGTTAGTAGAAGAGGGGGGAGCAGGTTGCCTGGCACGGGACCTGGCGTCTCTATGGCCCCCTCCTGCAAGACACGGTTGGCCTGTCATAAGGAGACTCTTACAGGCAACGCGAAACGGGAACTGGCAGTAGTATAGGGTGTTGCGCCCCTATACTACAACTAGCCTCCCGCGGGGCGTAGTGCGTAGTAGCCACTGCTGGCTCTAGGGACCTTACCCCTTGGCTGGGCTCTAACCCCTAGTGCACCTGGTAGGCAGGTAGGATCACGTCCTGGCCAGAGAGACTACTACGTGGCTCGAGAGAACGGATGCGCGTGTCGGTGTACCAACAGACGGGACTGCTCGCTAGGGCGGTACGCTGGTGAGGTACGCTTAAGGAGCAAACAGGAGTTACCTAGGCGGGGGAGGCTTTTGGCCGGGCCTCAACCGTAGAAGGTCTATACGCCCTAAGGTGGGACGACACTAGAAAACTAGGGTAGAGGCTTGGATAAGCAGGCACGTCGAACTCTACTATATAACTACCTGCCAAACAGCCTGCCTTAGGAGTATAACAGGCGGGTATAAGCGAACGGCCACAGCACTGCTCGAGAAGGAAGCCAATATTCCCCCCCTACAACTATATATTGAAGCCGATGCAATGCAAAGGGTGCAA
>Ga0307507_10001602_pt1 | contig 50036 bp, 21 predicted proteins | sample 7_EM_MG_FD_207223 | JGI IMG/M metagenome (GOLD analysis project Ga0307507, IMG submission 207223) | Populus trichocarpa ectomycorrhiza microbial communities from riparian zone in the Pacific Northwest, United States - 7_EM | ecosystem: Host-associated > Plants > Roots > Unclassified | place... | reverse complement strand
ATATGTTATTAGTATAAAAGAGGTAAATATAATTATAGTTGCCAAATGCGCAGATTACTGGCAGGTTGCGCGCAGGCTACGTGTCAAAAAAACACGACATAGGCTAGTCGGTCGAGTTGCCAAATGACCTCAACTGCGCGCCAATTGCGTCAACCACCAACCATTGAGGCCATTGAAAGGGTACCATATTTTGCCGATGTTATTAAGGGTAAAAAGGTAAAGTTCTTAATAGGGTTTCCTAATATAAATAGTCCACTAAATTTAGTGGCGGTGTGGAGTTCTGCTAGCGCTAATTATTAAATAGACCAATTATAATTTTCTATCCCCAGGATAGAAAATTGCTATTGGTTTAGTAAAGGCGGTAAGCAGAGCTAATATCTTTATAGTAAACAATACTAGATAGTTATATGTAAATATTCTTCTATCCTTACCTTACTATTAATATATATTAGATTCCTATAACTAAAAAAGCAAATAAGAAAGCGTAATAGAAAGAGCTTTAGGAAATACGGTAAATAAATAAACGGATTATATAGCTGTTATTTACATTTGCTCCCATACCTTAGAACTTAACTGTCCCTTAGTTAAATATTTTATACTTAGTTCTATTAAATAATCTTTCTAGAATGCGCACTTCTTAAAATACGCGGCATTGCAATACTGGTGGATTTTATATAATATCCTCCTTAAGCTCTGGCTCTGCTATTATTTCTTATAATATAGTTCTACCTAATTGGTTAAGCTGGTCCTCCTAATAGACCTTAGATATCTATTATTAATAGAACCTCTTTAATTTATTCCCTAGAGTTTAATTATAAAATAGCATACTATTAAGATTCTTAATTAAGTACTATCCTTTATAAGGGTAACTCTTATATACGCGGAACGGGCCTAGCTATTTTAGGTCTAACTTATAACTACTAGAATAGTTTTACTTAAGCTATATATTATAGAGCATAACTATATCTCTAACCTTAAATCCGTCCTGGTAAATATAGTGGGTGTTATTAAAATACTCTTTATTTATAACTCTTAGTTGTCTTATACGCGTAATAGCTTCTTATATATCTATATTTCTTTAGTTAAACTACTTTGCGCAAAGTGCTAGTAGCTTTATAGTAGTCCGGACTATTTCCCAAGGCAGCGTCTACTAGGTAGGTATACAGAGTTTAATAAAAAGGACGTGCTTATATCCGTATATAACCCTTACTAGTGTTATTCCCGTAGACCTCTTAATAGTTGTTCTATCTGCCTATAAAACTGTATAAAGATTGTCTAGCTATAAGCCTTCTATCTTTGCTAAAGTATCTACTATAAGCTTATAACCTTGCTCTATAAAGCCTTATAACTATAGGTAATATACGGAAGCTATAACCCTCTTAATATTATAGAGCTCCGCGAGCGTAGTGGTAATATTAGTATTCTCTCCTTTACTATCTATAGAGAGCTATCCAAACACTCCCTATTAGTAGATAATGTCTTTATAGAGGAACTTTGCTATACTTTTTATATCCTTATTTTAAAGGGCCCAAGCTTCCACCTATCTAGATATATACTCTTAAGTAATAGCTAGGTATTAGAACCTAAGACGGTTTAGTAATATAAATATAATATCCACTATTACTTATTGCTATAAGGTGGACTCCTATATAGGGTATATTACTTCTTCTTCCTATATAGGGTATATTACTTCTTCTTCCTATCCCAGCTATTACTATTAGTACTATAAGTATAACTTAATATACTATAATATTTAATCCCATAGCCCTAGCCACTAGTATTAATTTAAGACCCTCTAATACGTTCCCTCCTATCTATAATATCCACTCTAATTATAAAGGCTCTTAATAATCTCTTGCTAAGTAGTCTTATTATTAACTACCCTTTATATTAGTATATTCTTAGATTATTAGTAGAAGAGCTATTAATTACATACTAGGAACCTTAGTATATGCCACTTAAACCTTTTAAATTTCTTAGTATTTATCTTCTTTAGACGCTATAAGGTTACTAGCTATTTTATAATCCTCTAAAATTCCTCTAAATATAAGTCTTTTAATAGCAGACCCACTTCCATTTTAAGAGGGCTAGCTGTATATTCTAAAGCACTTAGCTTATAGTTAATAAACTCTTTAATATCCTCGGTTAGCTTATTAGGTTATTTACCATTAAGTAGCTGTTATAAAAGTCCGTTAGCTAGGCTATTTTTCTTCCCTAGTATATGTCTAATATTAAAGTCCTATAGCTAGATCTAAGCTAGCCATCTTATTATTAAGGCTCTAGGTAAATTAGTAGCAGTATAATTTAGCTATATAACTAAGGTATTTACGTCTATCTCTACTATAAATTAAACACTATATAAATATACGCGACACTTCTTTAGCGTATATAATAACACTCAATACTTAAGCTTTCCTAAGTTATATTTTTGCTCTGCTTAAGACCAGATGCCGCTTTTATATTAACATAGGTAATAATAATCTTATATATCTAGTTATATAAGACCGCATTCCTATCTATTCTTGCATCTATTAATAGCAAAAATAATTAGCTTAGCCCCCTTACTATAATCTAGCTAAACTAATACAGGCATAGTAGTGAGTGTATACTTTAGAATCTTTATAGTGGCAATCTGCTCTATGCTCCATATAAAAGGAACATCTATTTATAGCAGTTGGAAGATTGGCTTTACCTTAATTATAAAGTCTTCTACCTATATCTGGTAATATACGCAAACCCCTAGAAATGCTTAGGCTAATATAATATCTTTACAGTCCTTCTAGTAAATAATCTTTATAACCTTTAACTCCTTTAGATACCGTCCTTTTCTATTATAGCGGTAACCAACTACTATAATCTTATCTTTATAGAAATAAAACTTAGCGCCTAAGATTATATATCTAGCTTATTTTAAATTTATAAGTACTCTGTTTAGCTATATAATATGTTCTAAAATATATCTATATACGCCTAAAAGACTCTCCTCTCCATTATACACTATCTATAGGCCCTTTACTATAATATCATCTAGAAATGGTAAGGCGTAGTATAGGATATAGCACTCTAGGATCTTAGTAATTGTCCTTACAAACTAAGCAACTAAATTTGTTCCTCTTATAGGTACCATTATTTATTATAGAAGTCCCAGAGGTATTATAAAGGCTATTAGGTTTCTACTTTTTATATTAAGCTCTAACTGGTTATAGCTAGAGAAGAAGTCTACTAGAGATATAACTTTATACCTAGCAAACTCCTTAGAAAACTTATTAATATATAGCGGCAAATTTACGTCCCTAATAGTTACTTAGTTAATATTTATTGCCGCGTTAATTAGTTAGTACTTATTGCGTTCCTTCTTGCTTATAAGAAACTATGGATTTCTATATAGGCTTTTATAATATTCTAAAGTCCCTTAAGCTAGTTATTTTTATAATATACTTATTACCTCTCCTTGTAGGGCCCTTAGTATAGGAAAGTTCGGTACTTGCTATACTTTATACGGCACAGTTTTAATTTTTAGTGGCGGAGTTATATCCCTACTAACTTAACCCATCTTAGAAAACTCCTATACTAGCGCCTCTTCTTAGTTAAATAATATGGCCTTAAGGATCTCTTATTCTCTTGGCTAAATATCTCCTATAATTATACGCTCTAATTATTCTAGCTTTAGTTATGCACTATAGGCCAGTTTAGTGTATTACGGCTTAAGGAAATAATTATATAGACTAAGAGGCAATCTATAAATAGACGCCTTCTGTTAATACAAGGCTACCTCTTACTATTTTATTATACCTCCTAAAACAGTTCCGTCTAGTATTAATAAATTAACTAGGTAAACTTTATCTACCTTTTATTTATACGTAGTTACTATACTTATAGCGTTTTATTAAGCCTTACTCTAATAGCCTTCTATTTACATTATAAATAGATCTATTATCTATAATATTTAATATATAAGGGACCTAGCTTTTGCTTTAAATACTAGCTTCTAATTCTTTTTTAAATGTTTTCTTAGGACTTCCCCTAATATTTTATTATTAAGCTCCCTTTATCTAATATTATATTCTTCTTTCTGCTAATAGCTTTGCCTAGTAGGTATCTAAAATGGTAAACGTCTGTATTAGAGCCGCACCTTATTTCCTCTTCTTTTATTCTTAATATCCTCCTTATCCTAATATGCTAGGTTATAAGTAACCCTAGATATAATCCTAGTAGTTATACTAGCTATATATTTTCTAAACTGTTATCTATATTAATGCCTTTATCTAGTTTAAAGAATATTATATCCTTATAGGATATTAAGAACCTTATTTTAACTCTACTATCTTCTAATTAAATAATATAAGATACCTAACCTATTACTATTTATTTTGTTGCTAGTCTAGCCCTTACTAACTATAGCTTACTAAGTATCACCTTATATAACATCTCCCCTACAGCAATAAATGTTATAGATATTAAGACGTCACCTATTACTATAGGGACCGTATATACTAGCCTAATAAACTTAGACTAGGTTCTGTTTATAGATATTAAACGCGCGCCTTATAGCTATAAAGGTAGACTTAATATTAGCAGGCCGTGCTATAGGGCTACGCTTTCCTTAATAAGGTTAAGCTTAGCTCTAGAGTTAATTAAGCGCTTAGCCCTTCTATCTCCTATCTATACTTTAATTTTTAGGTATTATTTTTAGAACCAGATAAATCCTGCTTCTTATTTAATCTGGTCCACTTTAGTAGTTATTAAGCCGGCTTAATTAGCATGGAATATTAAGTGCGCTAATAACACTAATGCCTTAATATCCCCTTGCTTCTGTTAATAAGGTTCTATAAGGGGTAGCAGAAGAGGCTTAAAGAATAATTTTGTAACTTTAGGTATATATATAAGGCAGTTACTAATAGTAACTTTAATGGTTTTTAATAAGATCTTATCTGCTATTATAGTTAGGCTTAGGATGTTTCCTTTTAGTATATTTATTATTCTAACTGGCTTCGGTTGTAGTGCCTTAGCTATTATTATTGCATCCACTATCTGCTCCATCTGTTTTGGCTATTTAGTATAGTTTATTTTATTAACCTTATTACTACCTAACGGTGGTTAAGGAGCTTGCTGCTAGGGCTATAGTATAATTTAGACATGTCCTCCTAGTTATATATTTTAAACTACTACCAGTTACTAACCAGATGGTTTTAGAGGCGGCTTTATTACCCTTACTTCCCCCTACGGTTTTTTAAAATTATATAACTATAGTATAGGCTATAACTAGGTTGTGGCTCTAACTAAATCTATATATATTAACTCTACTTAGTATATATCTTCCTAGGACTTGCTAAGTTCCTCTTTACTTTTAGCGTCACTACCTTCTATAAGCTCTACTAAAGCCGCCTTTAGTTGGACACCCGTTCTTAGGGTATTAGGATTAATATTTGCGTTTTACCTTAGCTAGTCTTTAAGGAACTAGATCTAATTGTTGCTTGGTAAATATAGAATTATATTTTTTAGGCGCTTATATATTCTAGTATAGATTTAGTTATTCTTATTTATATATAGAAAGCTACGGCAAACTAATTCCTAGAGCTGTGGATACTAGTTAATGAAATAGTGGGGGCCCCCATATCTATAGTATGTCTAAGCCTATGCCTAGTATGCGCCAAAGTTTTCTGGCCCTCTATACCTTCCTAGGCCATGCTTATATTATTCTTATAGCGCTCCCTTATAGGACAGCTGTACTCTGTTGCTATTTGGTGCCTATTACGGACCTATTTATATTTAATGCACTGACGCCCTATTTAAGAGCTGTATATACTATATTGGATCTTAGCAAATCCTGTCTAGGAACGGCATTAAAGATACAACCCCTGCTAACTTAACTGTCCTAAGATTAAACTTCTAGAGTTAACTAGTAAGTTTCTCTAGTTCTAGGTTTATTTCCTGGGTCATTTAATAGGTGCTTGCCGGCTTACTTAGCTAAGAGACTATAGGCGACTAAAGGGTAGTATCTCTTTGGTTAGCTATAGCTGGTTGCTATTTATAAAACTGTCTAACTAGCTAATAAAGACCTTGCTCCTTAGGATTTATTAATAACAGATAGTCTACGCCTTTATGTAAACTAAGCCTATCTTCTATAGTTCTCCTTAGTAGATAGAAGTTAAAAGACTTTTATCTATCTAGATTAGCCCCTATTTTAGTTATAGTATGTCTTTAATATTTAAATAGGAGTCCTCTTGCGAACTAGTACCCTTATTTATAGTTATCTAAATTACCAGCCTTGGTAACCTTTTAGGAGATTAGCATAAACTGCCTACAGTACTTACGTATACTGCTAGGTGGATTGTTCCTATATTATAGTATATAAGCTTCTAAGAATCCTACTGTTTTAACTTGTTAAAAGTAGTTACTTTCTTAGTAGTCTGTCCTAAGTTTCCTTATAAGTTCCATCCAATTACTAATTATAAACTTAGGTAGGCTTTAGATCTAGGTCCCTATCTAGTAATTATAATACTCTAGAAGTCCTTAATACTTCTTGTTATCTATAATATAGTATTAGATATATAGTCGCTTGTACTGTTTAATAAATTATAATATATTTTGTTCTATAAAGTAAAAAGTCCTAGGGGTTCCTGGAGCGGGTATAGGCTAGGCTATAATATATATCTTATCTCGCGCTATTAATAGTCTATTAGAAGGCAACAAACTTATAGTTTCCCTATAACCAGGTAGGTAAACTTTATAGCCCTTATCCTCTATATATTGTGGGTTATTAGTCCCTAATATTATAGGAGTTAAGGCTGGTATTGCATCTCCTGGTTTAAGAGAGCTTTATAGTTTAATAGGCTGCTTGCTTTTCTCTCCCTTTCTAGCGCCCTTACTATTATTATAGAATGGTCCTAATATACCTAATAATCCCTTTAGTAGTACTGTCGCCATTATTCCTATAAATTTAAAAGTTGCTCCTATAAATATAAGAATAATTATATAGACCGTTGCAAATATAGTAAATAAAATGTAAAAGACTTTTCTCTACCGTTCCTGGTGTACTATAGTCCCTCCTTTTATCCCCTATCTTGCTATACTATATACCTACCTTTCTATCGCTGTTTGCCACCTCCTGCTCCCGCATAGAGAACTTGGCAAGTGTCGTCGGTTTATTACTATAGCAGTAGCTACGCACTAGTTGCTAATGTGTCCGTGCTTTCGCCTTCCTCTCCGCATGTCATTCTATCTATTAGTTCCTTTATAGTTCTAAATTGTTCCTATGCGTCTCTTATGTATAGAGTACCAGACTTCTAATCTAAAGAGCTTGCCGTCATCCCCATATAGAATGCCATAAAATATATAGGAGGGTATGGGCTCTTATAGATAGGAAGTCACGGTGCCTTTAGTAAGAAGCCGTTAATAAGCACGCAGTCTATAGAGAGAGAAGAAAGGAGTGTATTTAAAGAAAGAAACTATCTGTCTGTCGGCCATGTCTAAGTTGTTAAAAACTCTAAGGGCTCTAGACCAATCTATATAAAATATATAGAAGGCCTAGGCTCTCCCAAAGCTACGCCTAATCTAGATATTAAATCCAGGGGGCTAAATCACACCACCATAGTAGTATTGGCACCCCTTATACTAAAGGAATATATGGGAGTAATGCTATATGCTTAAGCAGTCTTGGACTTTATAATACTTGCATAATACGCCTTATATAATAATAATACTATTAGGTATATAGAATATGCACTTTATATTATAGACTAGACAAAAACCGCCTTCTCTAGATTCTGCCTATTATACTATATAATGTAGGAATAGCACTTTAATATTCTAAAGCTTTATGCTCTTACTTACTATCCCTATTATATCCGTGAGATAGGTAGCCTTATTAGTATAGATGTTAAGCATAGTAAGGTTATGCACAAACTTCTAGTAAAGGTATTCTTTAACTGTATAAATAAGCGCTCTAACTACTAAGAATAATTGCTCTATTATAATACCTGGTACCTTTAAATAATAGCAATAGCAGAACTCCGTATACTTAAAGTGATAAAACCTTTATCGCTAGCAGATATTGCTAAGGTAGTTTATACTATAACCCTAATATAACTAGTGGACCTAACTAATATGGGCTAGTTCATTAACTAGGACAACAGATATATAGTAGAAGAGGCTAATATCCTAATTAAAATATAGCGCTAGGTATATTAAGCTGAAAACAAAATAGGGCTTTCTAGTTTTATTAAACCACTAGCTGTATTTTTATAAGAGAATTATAATAAGCAGGACAGAACCTCTACTACTAATATTTAAATAGATTGTAGAGAAGAGGATTCTTCTAAAATAGGCTTATACTTTATATATATCTATAACTTGGTCTAATATTAGAAGTGGGATAGAAAGAGCCTAGACTCTATAGCTAAAGAGTTTATCTAATGCGTATATAATTAGTAGAGCTAAGGTAAATGGAGATAAGACTATATATAGGTGCAAGAGTATATATAAACTGCCACTTCTGGGCAGATATACCCTTTTAGCAGTATGCTTCCTAAAAAGGCTTAACTAATTATTATAGTTATAGATAAAGAGAGGTTAAACTTATAGGGTGGGTGGCTTTAATATATAGGTGTTTTGGTTAACCTGCTTTGTCTTAAAGATATAGGCTATGTAAATAATTTTTATGGTATAGTGGAGATGAAGTTATGGCAGTAATCTCTTGCAAAGTGCCAACGAAGTATTAGTGGACGTTGTATTTATGACCTTTTATTAATGCTCTATAGCGCGCATATAGTGCTATTAAAGCTTAGGTTAGAGCCCTAAAGCTTTATTATTAATCCTTGGGTTAATTTTAATTAGTTTAATATATTATATAATAAGGATTTTCTTTTAAAAGGTAAATAAGCTGCTGATAAATATGCAAAGAGTTAGAGCTGTAAAAGAAAAGCATAGTTATAAATATAGATTTTAATGAAAGCAATATATATGGTATTTGCGATAAATTCAATAATGGCAATAATATCTATTTTATAGCTATAAGCTGGCTTATTGCTGCAATATATATAGTATTGCGCTCTTTTAGCCATGGCCATTTGAGAATTGTACTATTAGCTGGCGTAGTGCTGGCGTATAGCTCCAGACTTTGGCGAATATAGTGGAAAGCTAGCCCTAGGCCCTAAAAACGCTTTTAGCAGAACTAAATTTCCTACACCACTCCTCGTTTTCCTGATAAAGGCTAGAGTATAGTCTAGTTTATAAACTACTTAGAAGATCTAGAAGATAATATACTCTATACAAACCTATGGGATAATACTTTATAACTTTATTAGCTACTTACCAAGTTATAACCTAAGATTTAATAGGCTATATAGGAGAAGGACGAAATTTCTACCTTTAAAGAAAAGCTTATCTCTAAAGCTATTTAGATTAAGAATACTAAAAGAGACTATCTAGGTAAGTAAAAGGAACGAGACGCTAATAATAAAGAGTGTAGGACTAGACCTAGCTTTAATAATAGGGGCAGATTCCGACCTAACTACTTTATAAAAGAACAATATAAGCAGGCTTTATAGCCCTAGAGTAACGCTAGTTAGCCCTAGAATAATAATAGGTAAAAACCTAATCTAAATAAGTAGAACTAAGAGATACGCGTTTGTTATAACTATAGTAAAAAGGGCTATATATAGCGCTTCTAATAGTAAAAGAAGTAAGAGTATGCTTAATTAGGAAAAGAGAGAGCCTAGTAGATCTTTACTCCCTTATACTGGGCTAGTAAGAAAAGGAGAGAGTAAACTGTAACCGACTACCCGTACACCGCCAGAACACCAATCTGACTCGCCTGTATGTTGACTCGCTCACCGACTCGGTCACTGACTCGGTTAATGACTCAATCAATTACCCCTTGTTGTCTACACCTTTTATGTATATATACTGCCTGATTTCCATAGATTTAGAATCAAGTCGCTCACTCAATTCACCCACACTGCACTGTTATATAAACTACCGTATAGTTATTTCTGTCTCTATTTAAGTTAATAATAAATAGGTAATGTAGGACTACCTTATAAACAGCGGCGCGACTATAGGGTTTATTTCTTAATTACTAGTAAAAGAATTGGATTTGGACTTTAGCGGCTTATAAATACACACTATTTAAAGTATTAAAGGCTACTGGATTTTATGCTATAGGGAATAAACTTTTTCTATAGCTAGCTAGGACCGTAATAGTCTATAGAATATATAGGAGATATGCTTCTATGCTATAGAAATTAAGGGGTATAAGCTCTATATAAACCTAAAAAAATGCACGTTCTATACTACTAGCATTAATTTTCTAGGTTTTATTATTAGCGTTAATAGAGTATTAATAGAGAAAAGCCGGGTGGATGCTATTAGGGAATAGCTCTACCCTATAATATTTAGAGAAGTATAGGTTTTTTTTAGGTACGGCGAACTTCTACTAAACGTTTATTATTTACTATGCGTAAGTAGTATTTCTAATTACTAATTTACTAAAGGGATTTAAGAATAGTAAAAAGATAGGACCCTTTATATTTAGGGAAGCTACTAAGTAGGCTATAGACCGGTTAAAAGATTTATTTATATTGGCGCTAATCTTAATACACCTCTATTAGAAGCTATATATATACTTTAAAATGGATATATCTGGCTTCGCCCTAAGGGCAATTATATCTTAATTAAAAGATAAAGAATAGTATCCCGCGGTATCCTAGTTAAAAAAAATAACCCCTATAAAATAGCGTTATATAATATATAACTAGGAGCTACTTATAATAATTATAGTAATAAAGTACTAGCGATATTATTATATAGGAACAGTGTGTCTAACAGTTAGCTTAGCTGCGAGTTTGAGAAAAATAGCTGACTAACTATGTCAATTGGATCGCTCGCTATCCGCTAACTGTTAGATAACGTACGCTAACTATTAAGCTGTTAGCTAGCTGTCCCAATTATAATGGTGCTAGGGCGCGTTACCTGCCAAATTCTGCCACCTGTTATATTATTGCATACTATCTAGTACTGTTTCTTACTGTTGGCTCACCTACTATTAGCTCGTCTACTACTAGCGCCTTGGCGACCCCTTATACCTTATTAGTCTCTAATAGTCTTCTTCTCCTTCTTTTTTTTTTTTTTAGCTTAACGTGGTTTACCACCAAGCCGATCAAACCACCGAGCCAATCACTTAAAACCCTACCAAAATCGCGATTTTTTAACCTTTATAAATCAACCAATTCTTAATAAATATTAATGAAAATTTAATAGTGGCTTATTAATATAATAAATAACCTATAGGAAAAGTAGAGTAATTATACCCCACTTTTCCTATTTAAGGTACTTCCGCTTATATAAATGTCAGTATCACCCAGGGGGGTACTGCAATTGCAATATAAGGTAACTGGTTCTTAATTCATTCGTGTCTTCTTCAGTCTACCTAAAGAGAAAGAAAGGGGTAATAAAGGTCGGGCTATCTATCGGGCCGTAGGTAGTTAGGTGACCTACGCTACGCATACAGCCCCTGCCGCATACGCTCTGCGCGTAACGTTATTTACAACCTCTACTTGTACAGACACTGGCGACATTTACAAAAAGAAAGAAGAATAACAGGCTTTATACCAAATCATTAGATAATCCATAGAAAAAGCGTAGGTAGTGGAAAGACCATTAATCTATTTCCCTTGCATGAACTATGTAATAGAATTAAGATGTTGTATAAGGAAAGAAGGTAAGAAAGTATAAAGGGGAAGTATATAGGTCAACAGGTGCTTGGGGTGTAATTGCGGATATTTCAGGTATTGCGAATATTACGGATATTGCGGATATCGCTGCGGATATTGCGGATATTGCGGATATCGTGAACATTGCGGATATTGTGGTGGAAACAGGTAGGCGCGTACAAGGTGTTACTAAGATGTCCCATAACAAAGCGTAGTTAAAGTTAAAACCAAAGGTGTGGCGGCTTTGGAAGGTATAAGAGTTATAGAGCTGTTATAGATTATAGGGGAAAATAGGTAGTAGTACGGTACCAGCAATAGGGTCGTTTAGGTGGCAGTATAATGCTAGCAACGGGGCCGTATTCGTAGGCGTATCGGTACGAATTCTTGTCTGTCTGTAGGCGTATTAGCACAGCAGTTGTCTCATTCGTAGTCACGGGCGTTTGTGGGCGCATAGGCCACATAGCCTTTATCCATACGTTCCAACACTAGCAGTTCTCTCTTTGTGCTTATGGCGCTATAGGGAGGCAGCAAGGTGTTGGTTTAGCTGCAGGTAGAAGCAGTAGAAGTTAGTTAGCTGCAGGCAGAGCAGTAAGAGTCTATTGTAATAGCAGTATAGTGCTAGCGACAGGTTTAGTTCCGTAGGCAGATTGGCACGGAGTCTTATTATAGGGTTGGTTTGTCCTCCTCCTGGGTCTGGTTGCTGGGATATAAGTATAACAGGTGTTTAAGGGTAGTGCTACTATTGGGTAGCAGTCAGTGCAGCTTACTAGGGTATAGATGTAATAGGTGGTTGAGGTGTTACAGGGGTAGGTGTCTGCGTTCTAGGCAGTGTTGTAACTGTAGCTGTGGGCTGGGGTATAAGTGTAATAGGTAGTTAAGGTGTTGTAGGGGTAGGTGTCTGCGTTCTAGGCGGTGTTGTAGCTGTAGCTGTAGCTGTAGCTATAGCTATAGGCTGAGCTAATTTTAGGCCAATAGTTAAACCATTAAGAGTATGGTTTAGTCTAGCTCGCAGTATTCCTATAACGTTTATAGGCGAAGCCGTGACGTTTATAGGCGGAGCTGTGACGTTTATAGGCGGAGCTGTGACGTTTATAGGCGGAGCCGCGACGTTTATAGAGGGAGCTATAACGTTTATAGAGGGAGCTGTGACGTTTATAGGCGGAGCCATGACGTTTATAGAGGGAGCCATGACATTTGTAGGCGAGGGAGGCTTGGCTGTAAGGGGGTTATTTAAGACAGCTAGGGTTAGGGTAGATGACTGTTCGTACTAACTTAATAGCATGAGTGAGTCGTATCCATGGGCACGAGATACATGTAGTATTGTATGCTTGTTTGGATGGTGACTGTCGATTGTATAAAGTAGACTACGTGGTCTATATACTGATGCGTCCTCCCCCTGATTAGTTAGTGCTTCATAAGTGCACCAGACGCGTAAGTGAGTGGTTGGTGCACCGAACGCGTAAACGCGTACCTGGCGTACCGAGCGCGTAGGCACGCGGTTGGTACGATAGGTGCTGTAATTATACACTGGCGGTACTTGAAAAATGAAACCACTTGTGTACAGCCTCCGTAATTGCTTTAATAGAACCATAAAACACAAAAGAAAATACATAGGAAATCTCCCCCGAGGTGCCATCTAGGCTGCCTTCTAAACGGTGCCTTAAGCTGGCCGTAAGTTCTGCTTACGGTCCGTAGAATGAACTGTACGGCCTTTTAACGGGTAGTAGACGAGCCATAAGTCGGATTGTGAGGGCCGCTAAGGCGCTAGTGCTAAGCGAGCCAATGGCGATTTTCTATCCCGGGGATAGAAAATCGTGATTAGTTAATTCGACTACCCTGTAAAATTTGGCGGGTTATGTGAGTCTACTAAGTTCCACTGTAGCTTTCTACCGTTTTCCACCTGTACCGTATAACGAGCCGTACGGCCTTCTAACGGGCCGTAGACGTACTATAGGTGCTCCGTTAGTCCCGTTCTACCCATTCTATGACTTCTAGGTTAAGCCTATTTGTGTTAATTAGGGTTTTAAGAGCTTAATACGGCTTTGCCTTAGTTATAGCGTTTGCTAGGTTATCTCCGCTGCTAATCCATTTAACCTCCGTAATCTCGCGCCGTTTATAGGCCTGATGTAAGCATATAAGGTTGACCATAAGCCTCTTCTCTTATGTTATACCTAGTTTGACTAGGTAGTTGTAGAGGGACTTTAAATTGGTGTATAGAACCAGGGGTAACTGCTCCAGTTATAGAATCTTCTGGACCGTTGATTTGATTGCGGCTGCTATATTAAAGCTATGGGCTAGTGTATATAGCTTAGAAGCTAGTACACTGCGGGTTACTTGTTTGCACTTAATTGAAGACTAGTGCAGTATATTTGCGTCCTAATTGTGGTCTGTAAGTACAATCACAAAGCCGATTTGTGATGATAGGTCTTTATTATTAGCAAAGGAGGTATCCGTAAATGCTATTATACTAAGGGAATTTAGGTCTAGTAGTATAAAAGTAAGTCCTCTTATTGCGTTGTTAATTTGCCATTGAATGCGCTTATTAAGCTGCTTAATATTTTCTTCTTGTGGATCTACTGCCTGGGCCGTAAAGGACAAGTCGTAGGCAGATTTAGGTTGGCAGACTGTGGCTATATAGGCGCCTCTTGCACGCTGTGCAGCGTATTAGTCCTTTGTATTTACGGTTTTACGGGTCTCTCTGTGGGAACTGGTAAGGTCCGTAGGCTTTGCTGTAATGGGCTTTAGGTTTTGGGCTTGGCGTTCCTAAGTTAGCTTAATTAGGTTGCCCTTTTATGTAATTAGGCCTCTATTAAACTTGATTAGATTCTGCTTAGTTAACTGCTCTTATAGCTTTGCCAAGAACTTGGCCTTTTGTAGTTTAGTTTCTTTAGCGTCCGCAAAGGTCTGGTCTACTAGGAATAGGGTATTATCTGTTTAGAGTCTAATAATACCAAGGCCGTTTAATAGGCTGTATAGGAGGCAGGGGTTGTAGGTTAACTGTTCCATTTTGAGTTTACTAATATGGTGCTAGTGGTATGTTTTAAACCAATGGTTTCCGGCTTCTGGTACTCCGTATAGAGGTTTTATAACCTATAAAATTGTTCCTAGTTGCAGATTAAGCTCAAGCGGTGGCCGTATAAAGATGTCCCTACTTAGGTAGGTATTAGACTGTATATAGGCTTGCGAGATATCCCGTAGGTAAAGAGCTATAGGTTTGCTTTACTGTAGTCTGGGCATAAGTGCAAGTATAATCTATTGGCTGACTCGTTAAATTGTAGGCAATTGCGTAAGGACTAAGCCCTTCCCTTGGTTGTTATAGGCTTGTATAATAAGCCTTGATTTTTTAAAAGCTTTGTTAGTACCTGGGTGCTTAATTTTGTTAACAAAGTATAAGTTAAATATATGGACGCCTTGCGGAACGTCTTTCTCCGTTATAACCGCAAAGACGCCCTTTTTAAGTAGTCCGTTAATCTCTTTACGTTGTAAGTCTGTAAAGGGGGTTTTCTGTACTAGAACTAATATATCCGCAGGCGGAGATTGCCTTGCGGATATTCCTGCGGAGGTTAGGTAAGTCTCTATTATAGTGTTCTTAGTTATGGGGTGCTTTTAGGGGCGTCCTTAACCGCGCTTTACAGTAGGTATAGTGGGTTTAGTGGGTTTCTGGAGGACTTTTAGGGTAGGCAAGGGTGCTTCTAGCTTATTTGATTTGGCAGTTGCTTCTGGTTTATCTAGTTTGGCGGTTACCTCTAGTTCGTCTAGCTCGACGTTATGGGTGTCTTTGGGCCGAAAGTAGGGTTTTACAGACGTGCTCCTAAAGTTGGTTGGGCCGCTAGGAAGTTGTATATAGCATGTCTTATTTTCTATAGCTAGTAAGCGGTAGGGTCCGGTCTACTTGCCGCTTTTACGCTATATAAGGACTTTAGAGTTAAGTGGGAGGTCGTATACTGGGGTCGTGTTGGGTCCGTTGCGGTGGTGTAGGGTGTTATTAACAGCTTGTTTAGCCCGTAGCTTGACTATCTCGGCTATTGCCTTCTGTATTGCAGCTGCTCGTTCTGTAATGGACGGGGTAGGAGGATTTAGGTTACTTATCCTTGGGTAGGCTCCGTAGACTAAGAGGGTAGGTACTAGTCTATCCGGGCTAGCAGTGTCATTAACGGCTTTTACGGCCATCTGTAGAGCTAGTTCCTTTTAGATGTCCTTACACTCGTCCATAATAATCTGGTAAGCTCTCTATAGGGCTGGGTAAGCTCGCTTAATAAGCCTAATAGACTAATGCGCCTTAACTGGAACGGCTTTTGTTAATATAGCCATGGCCGTAGTATACTGCTGGAATTCCTTGCTGATAAAGTTCCTACTAGTGTTGTAGGTGATATACTCAGGAGGTCCAACGTATGTATTAATTTAGTAGGTCCGTAAAATATCCCAAGTGTGCTTTATAGATATATTTTGTAACCAACGGGCGGCTTAATAGTGGGTTGCCTTGTTAATTATGTATAATACTAGGCTGCCGTTGATGTATATAATATCTATATACACTAAATGGTTGAAGTTAAGATCCTTATAAAGGGTGAACTTGAATCGGCCTAGGGAACGTCTGTATTTCTAGTAGTAGGAGCAGTATTTAGTTAGGTAATTAACTGCCTTCCTGTTGATATTGTTATGTCTAGAGCGTTTAAGGACTCTATATAGCTTTTCAGCTAATGGGTGGCCAAAACGATAATGTAAACGGTGGATCTCTGTACTGGTAAGGTAGCACGGGTTATAGTCAAAAGATTCCTAAATGTAGGTCTGTAAAGTCTCTCCCTATATAAGGAACGGGTGTCTAAATCGTTATATAATTGGCAGGGTAACATGCTTGCTTTCTAGGGCAGTTATAGGGCCGATCAAGGTGTCTATAATATTGTTATAGTAAACCTATAACCTGTCCATGTCCGCAAGGCAAAGTAAGAAAGGGGTGTCTGCTTTTACTATATAGAAGTTAACTAGGCCAATTGGGGTCTTAACTGCAACTAATCTAATTAATATAGTTAAGCCAATGCCGAATTGGACGTTTACGGCCCCAGTTTATATAGTGTTAATGTCCGTATTATTATTTGCGGTGGTCCTATATGCAAGGTATTGTCCGTAACCTATAGTAGACTTCTTAGAGGCGCCTATGTTGATTATAACACCGTAGAATTCCTTGGGGGTATAGCGTTCTGTAGTAATATATGCAAATGGGTCCTGCTCGTGATCTATAATATCCGTAATAGGGGTGCTTGCGGAATGGTTTTCGGGCGTAACTAAGTGTATAAAGGAACAGTCGGCTAATACGGTTATGATATTAAAGGCTTAGCTGTCTGTAAAAGGTCTAAAAGTGGTTAGGAATATCTTTAAGGTCTCTTATTCCTAAGCGTCTAAATTAAAGTCAATTATAAGGGCTTTTATTGACTTATTAGGGGGCTCTTCTGCTTCCTCTCCTTCGTATTCTAAAATAAACTGGCTGATATGGCTATTAAGTCTCTTCCTAGACTTGTTATATTCTTCCTAGGTATACCTTGTAGACCAACATCTTTCTTTACCACACACGAAGCACTTCTAGCTGGTTTGTCTGCGGGGGTATGTTTTTATATGGGGGTTGCTGTGGGGGTTACGGGTAGGACTTGGTTGGTACGGGTGCTGCTAGCAGTAGTGGCAATCTATAAAGTAGATGTCTAAGTCTGTTTGCGGATATTAAATATCTGTAATAAAGGCTTGCGTGCTGCCTAGTGGGTTTAAGACTTTGTATATTACAATAGAGGAGCGTAGGTTATTAATGAGGCCAGCTAAGGTATCTGTAGGCTTGTAGTAGGTGTACTTGCAGGGCTCTACTTCCTAGCAGGCCATAATAAGTTTATTATGCAGGAAGTCGTCCGTTTAAAGCTTAATATTAAGACCATGCTATAGGTGGCGGAGGTCTTTAATAAGGATTTGCAGGCACTCTATAGTCGATTTTTCAGTGTTCTTATCCATTACGGTCCGTAGCTTGGTCGCATTCCATTAGGTAAGGATATTACACTTATATTCTGGTCCTTTAAAGTAGTTATATGTAGCTTTGTATAGCTTATTAAAAGGAACACCAAGGGGGTTACTCTTAAGGTTGGTATAGTAGTGGTTAAGTGCTAGGCCGCGCAGCATGGTAGAGTAGGCTTGGCTGAACTCCTATTTAGGAATGTCGGCCTTCTAATAGAGGTCCGTAAAGATGGTTAGTTTGAAGTCAAAGTTGTCGTTTTCACCGCTGTACTTAGATTCGTCGGTGTAGAGCTTAGCTAGGTTGGCTAGTTCCTTGCTGTAGGTCTTTGCTTAGATGGTTTACAGATCTGTGACTTAAATAACGGAAGGGGTTTGGTCCGTGTTTTGGTTTACAGGGATATTGTGTTCCGTAATTTGGGTTACAGGGGTATTGCGGTCCGTAACTTAAGTACTAGGTATACTTTAGCCCGTAAGATTAATTCTAAAACTGCTTGGGTTTGTAGGACGAATTTGGTTAAGAGGGTTAGGTATAAGGCTAGCAATTACATTAAGTTTGGAAGAAGTAAAGAGTTCCTTAGTTTCTTGGAACTGGTCTAGGATTTCCTCCTTGGTCCATTCCATTTGGTCCTTTTTATATATTATGTTGTATAAGGACTGTGTAATAGTAACTTGTTTATTCCTTTTAACCTATACACCTTGGTTATGTAAATGGGTTCGTAGTTTACGGATAGTAGTGGGGTTGTAGGCTTTAAAAATAGCTTCTGTAAAGTCCGTAAAGTCTTTCTGGTATTGCTCCCATAGGTTGTCGTTTATAAGCTTAAAGTATCTATATTTAAGGATTTTGAAACTGATATAGTCGTTAACGTTGTTTATAGACGTAACGTCAACTCCTTGTCTCCACTTCTTTTGACCTTCGCTAACTTGCTTGCTGATATCTGCCATACTATATAGTGTAGTGCGTAGCGGGCGGAAGAGTTCTTATAAGGGTCTGTAAAATCGGTTTACGGGCTGTAAGGGTTTGTAGGAGGGTAAGAGGTCTCTGTAAGGGGTCTTAATAGGTCCGTAATGGTTTACAGAAGGGTAGGGGGTCTCTGTAAGGGGTCCGAAAAGAGGTTGGGGGTATTAAGGGAGGGTGTAGTAGGAATAGGGGTTTGAGGTTCGAAGAGGGTTAAGGATAGGGGGTTCCGTAAAGGTCTGTATTCGCGTCTATAACTTCCGGTAAACCGTACTAAGACTTGAATAAGTATACAGAGTTAGTGATAGTCTGTAATCCCCGACTTCCGACCTTCTAGCAGGTCGTACTAGGAGTCTAAATGGGTGGTTGCTGTCGTATATATCGCTCGGTGGGAGGTGTTGAGTGATTGCTGATCTGTGCGCGCTCACTGATCAGTGTTTGTACTAACTTAATAGCACGAGTGAGTCGTATCCACGGGCACGAGATACATGTAGTATCGTATACTTGTTTAGATGGTGACTGTCAATTGTATAAAGCAGACTACGTGGTCTATATACTGATGCGTCCTCCCCCTAATTAGTTAGTGCTTTATAAGTGCACCAGACGCGTAAGCGAGTGGTTGGTGCACTGAACGCGTAAACGCGTACCTGGCGTACCGAGCGCGTAGGCACGCGGTTGGTACGATAGGTGCTGTAATTATACAATGACGTTAGAGTTAATAAGCGTAATTTAAGGCGATGGTTAATAATATATAAATTAAAGGGTCCTTTATTGTCGATAAATAGCTTAATTTCTGTATCTAACTATTCCGTAGGGTCGTCCTTATAGGCGACGTTGTATAGTGCTTATAGTACTAACTTGCTCTTCTTATTAAAGACCTATACTCCATTACATTGGAGCAGTTATTTAAGTCTTTTAATTACAGACCTATTAGCGTCTTTAAATATCTATACCTTAAAATTATTAAAGTCCTCTTAGTATAATTCCCATAAGCTTTTATCCTTAAAGTTGCGCTTAATATACTCATTAATTTTAAAGTTAATATAGTTAGTAAGATCTTCTGCGGTGGTCTTATTAGTTAGGGTAATCCTATTACCCTAGTCTAGACGTTAAATTCCTATATCAGACATAATTAACTGGCGTAGATTGTGGTATAGGTTATAGTATTTATGGCTTACAAAGGCCATAAAAGGGAAAAGGGCACGCTAGCGTTTGGGCGTATTATTAACGTGATTTTCAATATAGTAGATCTGCAAGGTAGCAGATGGTATTAGGGTTATAGGTAAATACTAGGTGCTGCTAATGCTGCTAGGTATACTAGCTCAGTAAAGAGGTTATACTGGGTATTAGTATGCGTAATAGACGCGAACTGGATAAAGCCTTAGTAGGAGCCAGTTCTTTAAGTTCCTAGGGCCTTGGTAGGAAGGGTTCTCCTTATCTAGGTGTTAATTTACGTAATAGATATAAACCAAACAAAGCCTTAGTAGGAGTTGGTTCTTTAAGTTCCTAGGGCCTTAGTAAGAAGGGTTCTCCTTAGTAAACGCAATATAATTAACAGGCCTTGGTAGGAGCGATTAGGTGTTATCTCTCTTTATAATAATACCGGGCTCTAATCTGTAATATTACTAATTAGTGTCAGTATTACCTGGGGGGGTACTATAATTGCAATATAAGGTAACTGGTTCTTAATTTATTTGTGTCTTCTTCAGTCTACCTAAAGAGAAAGAAAGGGGTAATAAAGGTCGGGCTATCTATCGGGCCATAGGTAGTTAGGTGACCTACGCTATGCATACAGCCCCTGCCGCATACGCTCTACGCGTAATATTATTTACAACCTCTACTTATATAGACAATAAAGTATCCAAAAAAAAATATAAAAAGCTTAGTTATTATATTAATAAGCCACTATTAAATTTGCATTAATATTTATTAAGAATTGGTTAATTTATAAAGGTTAAAAAAAATCGCGATTTTGGTGGGATTTTAAGTGATCGGCTTAGTGGTGAACCACGTTAGTATTCTTATATAGTAGCAATCTACAAGCTTTAGTTTAGAAGCACTTATACAAGCCCGTTACACCAATTAGGAAATTTATATAGACTCTATGGTGTTTTATTTTCAGCACCTCTTTATATATAAATATCAACATTACCTAATTAAAAATTAGCCCTAATTTACCTAATATAGTATTTAAATATAGCCAAATTTGTCCCGCACCTGTAGAGGCTTAAAAGGTAGGTAGAATAGTTAGTGGTAAGGACTCTAGAGGCTCTATTTTTATATTAGATTTAATTAAATATAAAGCTCTGCTAAGTCTACTTTACTAAGCTAGCTTTTCTACATCTATAGTTGGCTTATAGCCAATAAAATTAATATTTAAGCTTGTTAACCAGAGTGTAGTTAAAGCTCCATTTAAGTTAATATAGTTAATTAAACTGCTTAATAAAAGGCCTTTAATTAACCACTACTTCTAATATTAATCTGCTTTAATTATATTGGCTAAGAGTCTATTACACTTATTAGTAATAATATTTTTAGCTTAACTAAAGGCTTGTTTATATATAGAGCTTATTACCAGTATAGAGAATATATTAAGAGTAATCTTAGCAAGCGTTAGATAAAGAATTTAACTAATTTTAAGCTACTAGTTAAAAGGATTAGAAATAATATTATTCTACTTATTACCGTCTTTAAAACGGATCTTAATAAACTTAAGACCTACGTTATAGCAGCGGCCAAGCTTACTAGCAAGCTTAATATGCTTTTAATTACGCTTTAAAGAAGTAAGGCTCTTATCTATAACTAAGAACTATATATATTTATTAGTTAAATTATTGTTAGATTTATAAGGAATCTTCCTACATTATGGCTTAACTAGTTCCTTATCTTCCTTATCTACTTACTTATTAATATAGTTATTGTCTGTACGAGTAGAGGTTGTAAATTGCATTATGCGCAGAGCGTATACAGCAGGGGCCGTATGGCGTAGCGTAGGTCACCTGACCACCTACGGCCCGATAGATAGTCCGACCTTTACTACCCCTTTCTTTCTCTTTTGGTAGACGAAAAGAAGACATAAATAAACCAAGAACCAGAACTACTTATTGCAATTGCAGTACCCCCTGGGTAATACCGACACTAATTAGTAATATCACAGATTAGAATCCGGTGTTATTACGAAGAGAGATAATACGCGATCGCTCCTACCAAGGCCCATCAATCTCGTTACGTTTGCTAAGGAGAACCCTTCCTATCAAGGCCCTGGGAACTCAAAGAACCAACTCCTACCAAGGCTTTGTTTGGTTCGCGTCCATCACGCAAATCAACACCTAGATAAGGAGAACCCTTCCTACCAAGGCCCTGGGAACTTAAAGAACTGGCTCCTACTAAGGCTTCGTCCGGTTCGCGTCTATCACGCATACCAATACCCAGTATGACCTCTTTACTGAGCTAGTACACCCAGCAGCGTTAGCAGCACCCCTACCTACACCACGATCTACACCAGTCAATTATGTCTAACATAGGAATTCAACGTCCGGACTGGGGCAATGGGATTACCCTAACTAATAAAACTACCGCAAAAGACATTACTAACTATATTAACTTTAAAATTAATAAGTATACTAAGCGCAACTTTAAGGATAAAAGCTTATGGGAATTATACTAAGAGGACTTTAACAATTTCGAGGTATAGACATTTAAGGACGCTCATAGGTCCGCAATTAAGGAACTTAAATAACTACTCTGACGTAATGAAGTATGGGTCTTTGATAAAAAGAGCAAGTCAGTACCATAAGCACTGTATAATGTCGCCCACGAGGACGACCCTATAGAATGGTCAGATAAAGAAATTAAGCTATACATCAACAATAAAGGACCCTTTAATTTGTACATTATTAACCGCCGTCTTAAATCATGTTTATTAACCCCCTTAACGTCACCTACCCTAACCCTAGCTGTCTTAAATGACCTCCCTATAGCCGAGCCCCCCTTACCTACGAACGTTACGGCTCCCCTAACGAACGTCACGGCTCCCCCTACGAACGCCACGGCTCTCTCTACGAACGTTACGGCTTCCCCTACGAACGTCGCAGCTCCTTCTACAAAAGTTACAGCCACCATTAACTACGGCAGAGACTTAGCAACCCTGGCAAAGATGTACACAGAGGAAAGCAAATACAGCGAAAAGGATAACAACTTTAACCGCAAGCTCACGATTTTCAACGACCTTTGTGACAGAGTTGGTATACCGCAAGAGGCAAAAATCAAAGGCTTTCCGACAATGCTATATGGTATTGCTCTTGACTTCTACTATAAGAACAAGGCAATCTATACCACCTTTAATAGCATCTGTAACGCTATACGCAACTACTTTAAAGGACTAGAATACAAGCGTAGAGTTCTGATAAAGTGGAACGCTATAACTCTTAAGACAGTGATAATAAAGAGTGAGGGCAAGTCTACAGAGGACTGCCTACAGCTACTGCTTAATGACCTCTGTTATTTACAGCATGGTCTTGACGCTAACCTCCGCAACGACGATTTCCTATATAATAAGCTTATTGTCGCTTGTCAAGACGTCGCTGCTTGCTAGGCAGCTTGCTCGAACCCGCCTGCCACACTCACTGGCCTTATAAACAGCCTACGATCATTAATTGTCACTTATAAGAAGATCTATGGTACTATAGGACAACCTACCAATGTGTTCTTACAGCCTACAGAACAGCCTACGGACGTATTCTTTACTGACCGTCACTACTACCGACCGACGTCTCGACCAAGTTTATCAAATAATTGTTACAGCAATAACGCCAGGACGTGCTTCGTGTGTAAGAAAGGAGACTGTTGGTCAACTAAGCACACTAAAGAAGAACGTGACGAAGCAAGAGAAAGATTTAAGAGACGTGTCCACCAGTACCTTACGGACAATGATATCGATGACGATTTCGACAAGGACATAACGGCCATGGCACTTAATACATCAACTCCAACTACTACTAGCGGTAATTTCTTCTACGACGACTATGGTATTGAGCACTTTATGACTTCAAATGGGCCAATACCAATTAAAACTGCTAAGAACATAGTCACGTCTATGAACAACGACGCCTTTACCCATAGCCTCACTGGTGGCGCAAAACCTAGTGGTACGGAACCTAGTACAGCAAGACGCGGTAATGATGGCAATAGGGGTAGCAACGATAAGGGCAAGAGCACCACCTACCTCTACGACAATAACCCTCCCGACCTTACCGTTGATATTGACTTCCTTGACTGCCACTTTGACGACAACGGGTAGGACTACGGATGCTTGGTTGTTAGCCCTTTCTTTCCTTTTTATAAATGTCGCCAGTGTCTGTACGAGTAGAGGTTGTAAATTGCATTATGCGCAGAGCGTATACGGCAGGGGCCGTATGGCGTAGCGTAGGTCACCTGACCACCTACGGCCCGATAGATAGTCCGACCTTTACTACCCCTTTCTTTCTCTTTTGGTAGACGAAAAGAAGACACGAATAAACCAAGAACCAGAACTACTTATTGCAATTGCAGTACCCCCCGGGTGATACCGACAGTTATTAAATAAAGTCTCTATACACCACTTAGCGTACTTCTACTACTAGAGCCACTATTTCTACTTATTATAAAAGTAGGCGCGTTTAAGAGATAGATAAAAGATTACTACGGTAAAATAGTAAGGGCTCTTGGCCTTTATTTTATTAAAATATTTATTAATCTTTTTAATAGCTATATTAACACTTAATTTAAGAAAGGAGTTGCATTTATTCTTAAGGCTTAGCTAAGTTCACTAGAGGATTTAATAGAGAAGCTCTATATTAGTAATTAACTTCTATAGAGCGCCATATAAGCCTTTAACACTAGGACTATTAGCGTCGCCCTTTATATGCTTAGTAGCTAATATAAAAGGCTTTAAGATCTTAATAAGCTGCTCTACCTACTACTAATCTTTATTAGTAAGCGCGTCTTAAAATAGATTATAGCTATTATTAGCAGGCTTCCTTTAAGCTAATAGATATTTATTAATTGCTTTATAAAGAAGTAATATATAGCGGAGTATAAAGTAGGTTACATTCTACTAAACGCCTCCATCCTTAATAAGCAGAAGCTCTACTTAATTAAAAAGATTATCCTTAATACGGGCCTTAGTCTAGTTTTTAGCGAAGTCCTTATAGCGTCCTATTAATTGCATAATATATTTAATAATATTATAAAGCTTGCCTATAAAGCCTCTCTACTATATAAGATTAAATTTAATATAGTTGCCTACGCCAATTATTAAGCGTTTAAGCTTGCTTACGCCTTTACTATATATTAAAGCCTTAATAATAAGGTTAATAATATAGCTAACGCACTAAAGCCGCTCCTTTTTAGCCACTAAGAGGCTTTATAAAAGATGGTTATAGAGCTTATTATTATTACTAGCATTATTGGCCATTAAGGAGCCAAGCTTATAATTAAATTAATACTTTTAAATTATTGGCACTAGGACCGTTGCTATATTCTTAGTAGAGTATAATTCTTATAGTTATAGAAGGCCTAAAAGCACTAATTAAAGCTTTTTACCTTTATTAATAAAATAAGCCACTATACTAAGCAGTAATATTCTATTTATAAATATCTAGATATTATAGGTAAGATTAATTTTACTAAGTGCGGTAGGGAGGAGGTCTTTAATATTAACGCGCCGCTATTTAGGTATGGTTTTAATCTAATCGCTTAGTAATATAGGCGCTTTTATAAGATAGTCTCATATCTAAGGACAGTTAAATATTAGTAGAGTATATATAAAAAGACTTATAGCTTAATAAAAGATAATATTTTATAGAATTGTCTAATTAATATAGGCTTAAATATAGCTAGCTACCTAAAATAGCTGGCGTTTATAACTACTAGCGGAAATAAAAGCTTTTACAGCTAGTAGTTATATTCTACTACTATAACTTTTAGAGTTAATAATAAGGTTATACTTTAATTTTGGCCGTTAATATAATTGTTACTATTAATTATAAGTGAAGCACCTAGTTTTTAAGCTAAATAGTAAAGCTTATACAGCTAAAGCCTTTTTTTTTTACCTAAAAAACCGTCCTAAAAAAGGTCTGCCCTATACTTCTATATTAATAATATAGGAGGAGCTTTACTTAATAGTAACCGCTTATTAGTAACTTGGTATCCATATTTACTAGTAAGCTTACTGTATATTATTAGGTAGAGATTATCCTAATTAATAGAAAGGATATAGCTATAGTTCTAATTAGCTAGAGAAGGCTCTTATAATATAGAATTATCTTAATTACCTAATTTGGTATTATTATTAATTAGAAAATAAGAGGAAGTAGTTAATCTATAAACCCTATACGGTACTAAAGGAGTTAAATAACGCGTAGATTATAGATTTAATAAAGAAGTAGAGGAAGAAGTAGACAAAGAAGTAGATAAAGAAGTAGATAAAGAAGCTCTACTGCTTAGCTAACGCGTAAAATATAATATATATTGCATTTTGTATAGGTAGCATAAGAGAACTAGTATATAGCGCGTAATAGAGATATTAGGGAAAATGCTTAATTTACTATAGCTAAGTAAGGGATTCCCATAGGTTTCTTATTACTTAGCGTATAATCTTAGTTAAAGATTTAAATATCCTTAACTTCTACTAAAAGCTTTAACTTACCACCAAATCTTACTACTAAGGCAGCGAGCTATTAGCTAGCTGCAGTTTTATAGCTGACTGACTGTTATAACTCTATAAGCTCGCTAACTGCTTACATTATCAGCCTCTTAGCAGCGACGCTGGTAGCGACGCTAACTCTTAAACACACTATATAGGAAGTAATTATTCTATTAAAGTCCTTACAGACTATAACAACCTAAAATACTCTATAACTATAAAGGTGTTATGTAGTTAATAAGCTAGATAGATAGAGGTACTATTATAGTATATCTTAAAAATTATATACCGCCTAAGAAAGACAAATCCCACTAATAGGTTATTAAAATATTTAGATTATAAGATTAGAAGAATCCGGTATGGTATAGGGGAAATAATTGTAAGCTTTGCAGTGTGGGAGAATTAAGTAAACAACTTAATTGTAAATCTATGGAAATCAGGTATACTATATACATAAAATAGGTGGCAAAGGTTAACGGAGACGCCGACAATAATTTGTAACTGTTACCTAATTGGCCACTAAGTTAACATTGCCACTTAGTTGGTAATAGGTAATAAATAGGTAATAGAAATAAGTAATAAGACATACAATAACAAAAGGGCACAGTAGTAAGTCATAAGATGACCTTTAACATAGTAGCGGTAGTTAGTTACATACCCCCCTAGATTTAACGGTGTAGTCAAAGCTGTAGAAAATAAAAATAAAGGTAGAGACTATACCAAAATAGGGAATTTAGGATACAATTTAGGAGTAGTAAAGGGATAGGGTGATATTCAAGAGTCTTTATTAGATAATGTGGTAGCAATTTAATATCTAATATCCACCAAATTCAATTGCTTTATGCATGCTTCGTACCTTTAACTAGGTAAGATTTTGGTAAGGCCATTAGCAGGCATTTTGGCTATAGGGACCCATTGGACGTCAATCTTTTTGTCTTAGACTTCCTGTCTAAGCCAATGCTAATGGACGTTGATATATCAAAGCTTGGTATCAAGTTTTGGTGTATCCTGTCTTAGGAGTCGTACGGTCTGCATATTGTCGCATAGTAGGGTAAACTCGCGTTCTAAATTAAAGCCGACTACCTTAAAGAAACGCTGCCACCAGATAATCTCAACAGCAGCTGTAAACAGGGAGAGAAGCTCCGCTTTGGTAGTTAAGCAAGTTACTAATCTCTGTAGGGTTGCCTTCCAGTTAATCAGTCCTCTAAATAGCATAAAAAGGTATCCTTAAGAGCTCCATTTGGTGTCTTTATGGTCCGCAAACGCTGCGTCGAATGCTCCGTAAAAGGTGACGTCTTCTCCCTCAGGGTTTCTGAAGTAGACATGGGCTCCAAGTACTTCGCCAGAGTATTTAATAGCTGTCGATTTTGTTCCAAGGCAGTAGGCAATAGCTTAATTAGCTGCATTGAGGTGCTTTTAATTTGGATTTATAAGGAATTTGGCCAGCTTAGAATGCGTCTTAGTAATATTAGGTCTTCTAAATATAGCGAGGTGCGTAAGGGAACCGACTCGTTACTAATAGGCTAGAGTTCTTTAAGGGTTCGTCTACTGGTTGGACGGAATCAGTTCTTCGGCAGGAAGTAGTAACTTAGGAAATCTTCCTGGTTAAATATTGAATTGATTAGCTATCTTTTTAATATAGGAATCTTGGTAGAGCTAGAGCTTTCTGCTTGGTCAATCTCGTTCAATTCGGATTCCTAGAAACCACTATAGGTCTCCTAGTGCACGGATCTCATATTGGTGCAGCAATTTAGCTTTAAATTCCTGTAGTCTTAAAAGGTCCTTTTTGGCAACCAGTACGGCAATATCGTCTATATAAAAAAAGACAATAAGTCGTCTATTGGTGTAAAGGCAGTTTGTACCTGGGACAGGCTTTAATCTAAATTTAGCCAGTGTATTAGTAAGCTCTTTGTACTAAAGTAGTGGTGAGACTTTTAATCTATATAGCGCCATAAGTAGCTTTAGGATATGTCCGTTTTAATTAAAGCCTTCTAGGTAGTAATAGTAGACTGGCTTATCTAGTCTTGTATTTGTAAATGCGTTCACAGCGTTATACTGTTAAATCTCCAAATCAAATGCGGCTGCTATAGCTATAAGGGCACGGAATATTTAAGCAGCTAGGGTTACTGCATAGGTCTCTTCCTTAGTAGTCTATAGGTCTCCACGGACATATAGTTAAGCCTTTAGCTTTTATAGGTGGCCGTTACTGTTAAACTTATATTTAAAGACTTATTTCAGCGGAAGGATCTAGTCGTTGGTTGCTTCTTCCTTTAGTACAGTCTTAAATGTCCCTTAGCGTTTAAGGTCGTTGTATTCTTTTTCCATAGCCTTTTAAAAGCTAGCAGTTAAAGGGTGCTTTCTTAGCTCTTTAAGGTTCCTTAGTTTGGGAGGGAGATTGTCCTAATATAGAGATAAGGATCTAGTTTGGTTAACGTCCTTTACTAGTCCTATGGCAAAGCTAGCGTAGTAACCAAATAGGGTAGATAGATTGGCTAGTGCTGCTATATATGCTTAGTGTTAAATTCGTTTGGAACCTTCTAGTAGGATAAGGTTGGCTAAAGGATTGGCCGAGACCTTATTAGCTTATGGAGCTGTATTTAACAGTTTTAGTGAACTGCTTATCTGGGTAGAACTTATTTTAATTATATCTAAGATATCATCTTAAAGTCCTTCTGGTGTAGTGTTTATTTCTGGTAGATCCGGAGACACTATTCTACTAGGTGTTGGTAGCTGTTTAATGTCCTTTGTAGGAAGCTCTGCTGAGTTATTTAATATAGTCGTTTAATCTACATTTAAGGTAGGTCTATATAGAATAGATTCATCCTTAGATTTATCCTTATAGAGAGATTCTGGTAGACTAATTATCTAAATAGTGTCTTTTAATGCTTCCTTTAGTAGGTAGTTAATGTTCTGACCCTTGGGGTTGTAGAACAAGTTCCCGTCAAATATAATGTCTCTAGTTTGAATGACTTTATAAAGGCTTGGAATCCAAATTTAGTAAATATTAGTTAAATTATAGCTAACTAGGTGTCTAATTAATGCATAAGGAGCTAGCTTGTCTCCCTTTCTAACTTATTTATTTAGCGTATAGGTCTTGCAACCGTATTCGTGCATATGGGTAAGTGTTGGCGGCTTACCATAGGCGACCTTGTACGGAGTTTTCCACCCTAGTTGCTTATTTGGCGTTCGATTAAGGGCATAGCTAGCAGTAAGAAAAGCTTCTAGTTCTAGAGATAGGGGTAAGGATACTTCTAGCTGCATAGATCTTAATCGTTCTATAAGGGTTCTTCCAGATTGTTTAGCTCCGCCATTTTATTTCTCAGTATACGGTGCTTAGCATTTAAAGGTAATGCCTTTGTCTATATACTATATCTCTAGAGTGTCTTCCGTTTGTCTAAATACTTGTTCGTTATTACTCCAAAAGAAGACGACGTCTTAGTAAAATCATGTTTTAATTAAGCGGTGAGTCTTGCAGATAGTAGGTAGGACAGTAGCTTTATCTCTATTCTTGGTAATATACACAAAGTTAAATTTGGAATACGTGTAATAGAAATATATAATATATCTATTGCCGTTATATCCTGGTACTCTAAGGTAGATAATATTAAATGCTAGCCGTTCAAATGGTTAATTAGCTGGAAATTTGTGTTCTTATCTTCAAGAGATCTGCTGTGTATGCTTTACTAATAAGCAAGTTTCACATTCGATTTTAAGCGGTGCTTATTTGGTAGTTAATTCGGTCAGCTCTGCGCTAATAACGTGCTTAAGAAGCTGCTTAATAGCATTAGGTCCTATATGGCCGAGTATTTTATGCCATCTTGTAGCTGTGGCTCCAATTGGTTTGTGGGCCATGCGGCTTAGCTAGTACCTCTTAGAGGTTAAGAATGTTAATTAAGTCGAATCTAGGGTACTTATAGGCTCTCTATGTATTAGTGCCTAGTGCCCCCCTAGTTGTCTTGTATAGTATACTGTTTCGCTAGTTGCTAGACGGTAGAGCAAATTTCGCCCTAAGTTAAAATGGATGTCGTTCTCAGTGGCTCTTAATAGTGCTACGATATTTGTGAACATGGTAGGCACTAGCGCTACATAGGATAGCCTCATCTTTAACTTCCCATTAGGTGTATTAATAGTAATAGTTACTATTCCGTAGGCTTATATTTTTTCAAAATTTCCGCCAGTAATTAGGTAGTCGTCTTCTGCAGCTAGGTAGGAGAAGGTAAAGTCTTCTTTATTATTGCAGACGTGGGTATCTGCACTAGGGTCAAGTATCCAGGTATTCTGGAGTTTAAAAGGAATTTGGCTAGTACTAAACACGGCAGCATGGCTAGTTAGTATGGTAGAAGTAGGGGTTTTAGAGTTAAAATTAATTATAGATTCTATGTTCTTCTAATTGTTCTCCTTTGCTTTCTATTCTCTTTTTTAAATCTGCTTAACGATGCGTTTAATCCAAGGTGTAGATAAGATTGTTTTATCTACTTTCTTCTAGACGTCTGCCCTTAGTCTCCATCCTTAAGGGCGCTTATATACGGCGATGTAATAGTAGTCACTGAATCGATGTATGAGGCCGTATATGCATTCCTTATGCTATCTCAAATTTAAATTTGGACTGCCGTTAGGGTCTAAACTGGAATTGGAATTAGAGTTGCTTTAAAGGGTTGCAAATACAGAGTTATTGGCAGTCAAGGTAGATAATGCTTGCTACATGTGGTAGTGCTCCTTGAATTCCTTAATAAAGTCGATAATGGATGGGGCCTCTTTGTCCTTTTGTTCTTTTCTAACAAGGTCTACTTCTAGCGCTCCTACAAAACTAGAAGAGATGGGTTTGATTGCTTATACAAAATCATAGTAGGGTCTAAATCCCTGGACGTCTAGTAGCTCCAATTATTCTGCCTACTTATAGACGTTCCTCTAGCTGTTTAACCATTTTTCAATGCTCTGCTTTTTGTTATAGGCTTTAAGAGCCGTATATTAATTAAGGACGTCGTGCTTTTAACCTGACGTAGTAGGGGCAAGTGCTTTCTTAAGTGCTTTCAGCCGTTCGTATACTATGTCGAGGCCGTTAATGAGAGGGGGGTAGGATACCAATGTCGTGCAAACGACGTAATTGCTGATATCGCTTATGGCCTGCTCCTTCTTCTAATATATACGGAGGTCGTCCTTGTATTCCGCGTATAGTTAATTATAGGCAATAAGTTGGTTTGGATCTAGCTTGGCTATTGATATAGCTATAGGAAGTACGTCTGCGGGTGTAGGTCATTTTGGAGGTTCTAGCTTTGGGAGCTTATCTTTCTTCTTTAACGGGTCAATGTACTGCCATACCTTGTTGGTTTTAGCAGTATCTTGTATAACAAAGAACCATAGAAGCCAATCAGATGGCTTATCAAGAATAAGGTTAATTTTAGATGAAGATTCGCTCGTATTAGTCATCATTTTTAGAATTTTAACAGTTTAGGCAGGGTCTAGGTTAGCGTCTTAGCAAGACCTTATTTTAACAATTTGATTCGCTAGTTTGTTCTAGTACGTTCTGGTATATTCGTTGAGCTTAATAGGTAAAGAAGTTCAAGACACTTGCAAAGGTAGTAGAAGTAGTAACTTCTTAAACGAGGTAGTATTTGATTGGTTAGCAGGTAGTGCAATCCGGGCTTATAACTGTAAGCTTTGTAGTGTGGGAGAATTAAGTAAACAACTTGATTGTAAATCTATGGAAATCAGGTATACTATATACACGAAATAGGTGGCAAAGGTTAACGGAGACGCCGACAATAATTTGTAACTGTTACCTAATTGGCCACCAGGTCGACATTGCCACTTAGTCGGTAATAGGTAATGAATAGGTAATAGAAATGAGTAGTGAGACATGCAATGACAAAAGGGCACGGTAGTGAGTCATAAGATGACCTTTGACATGGTAGCGGTAGTCGGTTACAATAATTCCTATATTGCAAAAATTGCTTAGGAAGAAAGAAGACTTTTTTTTAAAACTACTAAATTTTATAATAGGGTAGAGGTCCTAGCAATATAGCTATAAAGTATTATAATAATAGAGCCGCAGAATATAGTTATGGACTAGGTTATAGACTAAGTAGATATTATAAAGTTAGCGTACCTTAGAATTAGCGAGAATTCTATGGGATATACTAGGGGTGTTATAGTACCTTTAACTTAACGGTATATTAGCTATAAGTTTCCAGATCTAAAGGGGATAGGCGAGATGTCTATCTACAGTATGGCATACTATATAATGGTAGGAGAATTTGCTAGCACTAATAGTTTAAAACATCTTGTGCTATATAGAGCCTCTATAGTAGAGCCGTTGTATACAGAACCGCCGTACGCAGAGCTGTCGTGCAGAGCTTCGTGCGGAGCCTCCATATATAGAGCTTCTATACACAGAGCCAGATGTAGAGCCATATATAGAGCCACCTACTAAAATTTAGAAAAAAAGGATAATATAACTTTATTTACTGGGTTTAAATTAGTTATTTTTATATTATAATAAAGAAAAAGACGACTAAAAATTTATTTGGGGGTATGTTAAGACTTATCGCGATAAGATTTATCCAAAACCACCCTGTATACGAGATACCAAGGCTAATACAGCATTAGTATTACCACTAAAGAGAGTAGTATCGGTATTTCCACTAAAAGCATTAAGAGTTTTAAAGTCATTAGATGTAAGAATATAATTCTAATTAGCCATTATAGCTTCGTACAAGTAAATTTTTAGATATTTGTGTAAATGCCAAGCCTTTGTACAAGTATTGGCGATACGTATTAACTGTAAGACTGTTCCCTAGTTACGTGCAGCGCACATGCCTTATAGGTAAGTCACCCCTAGGTCGCCCTAAGATCGCTTATACCTTACAGCTATATAACTATTTACTTAGGTTTTACCTAACAGTTAGCGTCTTAGCGAAACCTTATTTTAACGATTTAATTTATTAGTTTGTTTAGTAGGTAAAGAGGCTTAAAATACTTAAAAAGGTAGCAGAAGTAGTAACTTCTTAAATAAAATAATAGATTAATTAGTTAGCAAGTAGTGCGATCCGGGCTTATAACTATAAGCTTTATAGTATATAGAAATTAAATAAGCGATTTAATTATAAATCTATGGAAATTAGGTATAATATATATATAAGATAGGTAGCGATAGGTATAGGCAATAGAGACAAGTAGTAAGATATATAAGATATATAAGGGTAGTGCTAACGCTGTCTTAGAGCCTTCTAGGCTGCAGTTTTATACCTTAGCATAGTACCAGTAGTCGGTTACAGGTCCGCTATACTATAATTTCTTACTTTAACCTTATTATTACGTACTTTACGCCTTATATAACTATATAACTCTATTTTGCCTTTTCTTAGCTTATTCCCTTTAATAGATTCTATTATTAATCTTAATTACTTAATTAATTAGATCTCTTAAATTTTCCGCATCTTCTATTAGAATAATTACGTCTTAGACTTTTACCTTAAGTCCCTATTTATACTATACTATAAGCGCCTTATTATTCCACTTAACCTATATTATAAGTATTTAAAACTACGTAGTATACTTAATTGCTAAAGTCCTTTGCATTAAATTTTGGAGTTTTCTTTTTACTATAGTTATTACCTTAAGGTCTCTAAATATTTACATTAATTAGTCCGCAAATCTACTCTACTTTAAAAATATATATTATACCTCCTGGTTAGTAATTAATACACTATTTGCCTGTATCTCTGTAAGATAGGGTTTAAACTATTTAAGTGCTTATTCTGTTAGGAACAGTCCTACATACGCTACTTAGTCTATAAGTATTACTAGTTTTACTTCTTCCTATATAACCTTAAAGTGCATTTACATAAGGAATCCCTTAAGCTTTAATTTTTCACCTATAAATCTTTTAATTATTAGTAACTTAACCTTAGCCGCTCTAATCCCATTAATTCTTTCTTTTAATATCCTATTATTGTCCGTTAATTAATTAACTATTTCTTATAACTGTCCAACTATAACTAGTTATAAGTTAGTGTCCCTTATACTTATATCCCTACTAATACCTAAGGTAGTTGCTGCCATTAATAGCGTTGTAACTAGTACTTTAGGTAGCATATTATTTAACTTTAATACTATAACCTTAGTAGTGATTATATAACGAAGCCTTATAGGAAATACTATAATGGACTTGTTATTAGGTTGGGTATTGTTAGTAGATATTCGTTTTGTATATTACGTGCGTAAAGCACGTGATCTACGCGACGCGCATATGTATCATCAAGACGTGTAGATAGAACGACAAGAATCTAACTACACACCGCACTGCACGTATATTACGTCTATTGCACTGTGTTAAAGCATACCAACACTGATTAGTGAGCGCGCACAGATTAGGAAACACGCAGATAGCTTGGAAGACAGTTATACTGTCCACCTTGCAGCAGATTGGAAGATAGTTATACTCATCCACCTTTTGTATCAGCCTATTTTAGTTAAAGAGAAGAAGAGAAACCACCTAGGAGTACTTATCTGGTATCCACGACGACTTCTAGATATCTTATTCTATCTATTTTAGAAGAATTACTGCGTAAAACACCTTACCCTACTTAAACAACTCGAACCGCCTCCTTAACCGCCTCCTCAACCGCCTCCTCAACCGCCTCCTTAACCGCCTCCTCAACCGCCTCCTCAACCGCCTCCTTAACCGCCTCCTTAACCGTTCCCCTACGTTTACCCTACAAACACCCTTACCTACCTAAATAATATATAAAATACAAGATGTTAGGAACAGAGAAAGACTAGGAGGAAGAAGCAGCTAAATAGGAAGATGGAATTAACCTAACGGAAGTCACTAAGGATAAGCTAACCAACTACGTACGATGCAAAATGTATATATATACAGAGATACACGACCAGCTAGACTTAACACTCTGGGAATCGTTCTAGGGAGATTCCAAGAACTTTACGATTGATATCTTCACGCAAATCCACTTATACTGGCTTTAGAAACTACACAATTATCTAAATACTAAAGAAGTATAGGTTAACACTAACCATAAACAAGGCAAATTACTCCCTTAATCCTTATACAATATAGCATAAGAAGAAGACCAAACAGAATAGACTAGAGAAGAGATAAACGCACTTAAGAAAAAGTTTAATACTAGCATCAAGTTAAGAAGTATCCAGTATTATAAGATACACAGAACTCTAAAAGAGCAACAAGTAAGACGTTCCTTAGTGCCTATGCTTTCCACTATACCTTAATCTATAATTACCTCTACCTTTACACTATCTGTTACGCCTTAACCTGCAACAATAATACAGCAACTCTACGGACAACCTACGGACAAGGAGAACCGCCCTATCACTATAACTAGCTATAGAAAGGAAATTGCAAATACGGCTAAGATATACACAGAGGAGTAGAAATATAGTGGCACAAATAAAAGCCTTAACTATAAATTAACAATATTCTATAATATCTGTAATTAAGCAAACGTACTCTAAAAAGCTTACCTTAAGGCATTCCCTACCATGTTAAAAGGACTAGCTCTAGACCACTTCTATATAAACTAACTATCCCACCTACTATTCGCCAAAGCTTGCAAGCACCTTTAGAATTTCTTTAAAGGACTAGAATTTTAACGCAAGAACCTAGACAAGTGGAATACCATTATACTTACAATAGTAATAGCAGAAAATATAGATAAGTCTATAAGCAAATACCTCTAATTGCTAATCTACAGACTTTATTAACTACAGCATAGCCTTAGACCTACCTTATAAACCATAGACTTCCTTTATAACAAAATTATCACTTTATACCAAGGAATACCAGTATATAGATATGCAGTCTCTAACCCACTGGATAACCTTAGAGCCCTTATTAACAAACTCCAATTATCTATTACGGCATACAAGAAAGAGCATACAGAGAAGACACAAGCTTTCTTTACAGACCAACAATTCTATAGAAGAGACAATAACTACAACTATAACAACTGCAGCAACTCCCTATATAACCGCAACTAACAGAAACTATATTGCTTCGTATATAACAAAGAAGGATATTACTTATAGAAACATACTAAGGAGGAGCAAGAAGAGTCTAAGACCAAGTTTAGAAATAAGTTTAAGGACCACTTCTAAAAGCAAATAAAGTAATATATTATAGACTACAAAGGCGATAATAATAAGGACAACAACAAGGACAACAAGATCACCAACGCATTTAACGCTCTGGTAATTAACATAGACCCCAACACTCTACTAAACAAGGATAACCAGGCCACAGTATACCATACTTTATACGGTAAGGTTGAACTAGACAATGCAACCGCTATAGCTTTAGAACTGGCCAATAGAGCTTATAGCCACGCAGTTATAACTATTAATACTATAATAGATGCATTTACTACTAACACAGACCTATTTGCGTATAACACAACCTTATACTATACCTTAATAAAGTTTATGGGTGTAATAATCAACATTAGTGCCTCTAAACGTTCTATAGTAGGATATAGTTAGTTTCTTACACTTTAAAAGATTAATAAAGTACAGTTAACCAAGTCCACAAGAGGCACAGTTAGTATATAGTTTGGAATAGGTTCTACATCCTCTATTAGTTCTATTAAGGTAAATACACTAATAGGTACAGTAGAGTTCCATATTATTAAAGTTAAAACCCCTTTCCTACTTTGCCTAGCAGATATAAACAACTTATAAGTATACTTTAATAACATAAATAATGTCCTAATAACCCCCTTAAAGACTGTACCAGTTATACGCCAATTTGGACACCCGTTTCTACTATAGGATACCTTATTATATATATTTATTACAGAATCCTTTAACCAAAACCTATGCTACTTAACTAATATGGAATTGCAACGCCTATACCGACACTTTAGACACCTATTAGTAGAGCAACTTAAGAGAATATTGGACCGCGCTAGCCATAAAAACGATGCTAATTAAAAGACACTTAAGCATATCATCCACTACTGCTTATACTATTAAAAGCACGGAAAGTTACTAGGCAGATTTAGATTTACCTTAAAGAACAACATTAATTTTAACTACTGCATTATTATTAATATTATATACATTAACAGCAAGCCTGTACTTTATATTATTAATAAAGGCACCCGATTTTAAATAGGCAGATAGCTACAGAATATTAGCGCTAAGTATATATAGGACATGTTACAAGCGTGCTGGATTAACATATACCTAGGCCCCCTAAATATAATTGCACATAACGCAGAAAAGAACTTTATTAGTAGAGAGTTTAAGCAATACACAGTTAACATAGGCACTACCACAAAGAGCGTACCAGTTAAAGCTTATAACTTAATTAGCATAGTAGAGCGTTACCACGGACCCTTATAACGTATATACCACATTATCACTTCCAAAATACCAGGAATTAATAAGGATATAGCACTACAAATGGCCTTTAAAGCAATTAACGACTCCATAGGACTAGATGGCCTAATACCCACACTATTAGTATTTAGAGCGTACCCCTAAATAACAGAGTCCAACGTACCTTCACCTACAGTAACATAGCGTGCGATTACATTTAAGAAAGCTATAGAGGAAGTAAAGAAGATACAAGTAAAGCGCCAGGTCACAGATGCACTTAACATGCGTAATAGCCCCAGCACTACCGCAATTTATAATCTACCCTTTAACTCTTTAGTACTAGTCTAGAGAAAAGGCAATATAGGATAACCTAGATACTGGGCAGGACCATACAACCTACTAAATATTAAAGGAGAAACGTGTGCTGTTAACCTACCTAGCGGCCCTATAAAGTTCCGCAGCACTGCTATTAAACCGTACTTAACAGACCCCAGAAATATTTAAGTTAAAAATATTTAAGTTAATGGCACCCAAGTTAATAAAACTGTCCGTATATACGAACCGTCTACAGAAACTGCCTCTATATAGAAACCGTCCCTTACTAAAACCAAAGAAGCACAACCACCTTACTAAGGAAGAGGAAGACCCCGCAAGCATCCCCTTTACATTAATACTGCCAACATCACTGTATTCTTGTAAGAGAATAGCAACCATAAGCAGTTTAAAACGTCCTATTAAAAGGAAATTATAGGACTAATTAAAAAGGGCGTATTTAAGATAATTAACCCTTAGGACATACCCGTAGGAGTTAGAGTCTTTAACTTATAATTTATAGATAAAATTAAGAACCCCAGTACTAATAAAGCCTTTAAAAAATTAAGACTTATTATCTAAGCGTATAACAATCTTAAAAAGGGTATTATACTAACCTAGTTACCTACTATTTAACAAGTCAGCTAACGCCTTATTCTATACATTACAGCAATACTATAAGGCAATGGCACATAGTTATACCTACAAGATATCTCCTAGGTGTATATCCAGTCTCTTATAAAGCTAAATTAAGACTTCTATATCCAACTACCTTATAAGTTAGGAAGCCAACTAGGTATTAAAAAGAACTTAATCCTAAAGGTAATTAAACCTTTATACGGTGTTCTAGAAGCAGGCAATTACTAGTTTACAACCTACTATAACCATTATATTAAGGAGTTGGATATAAACCTATTAATATACAACCCTTACCTCTTACAAAGCAACACTCCTAACTACTTTAGCATTGTTAGCCTTTAAACTAATAACACTCTATTCCTAGCCAATACCACCTCTACAGACGTGGAGCAACAACATCTAGAAAAGGCTCAATTTCTACAAAAGAGCGCGAGCAACTTACGGTCAAGCAGTTACTTAAATTTAATAGATATATTATTTAACTCTCTTAGGAAGGCAATATTATAATAACCTAGGAACACTAGTGCAAGAACCTAAATATAGTCCACCTTAGTAAAATAGCTATAACTACAAGCTTAAGAGGCATCGTCTATAATACACTAACTATAAAGAAATAATACATTACGCAACGCGCAAGAGGTGCATATATTGCCTCTATATATTAACTAGAAGCTTCCTTTAATCTCTTCTTTACCGCCTAGGTAATTAACCCTAAAAAGGAAAATATTACAGTACTTAATAAATAACTATAATTGCAGATTAACAATCCAATAAGAGGCCTTATATTTATTAAATTGGATATTAATACATTACGCCTACTTGCTTTTACTAACGCCTTATTTACCAACAATAAGGACCTCTCGTTATAAATAGGATATATACTGGTATTAGAGGACGCGTTATATAAGGCTAATATTATCCACTAGTTATTAATTAAATATAAGAGAGTTATAAGAAGCGTACTAGCCTCAAAACTCTACGCAATAGCCCATAGATTTGACATCGGCGCCGCAATTAAGTTAACCGTTAAACAACTCCTACAGATTAAACTTCCACTTATACTTTACACTAACTCAAAATCACTCTACAAATGCCTTGTTAAACTAGGCACTATATAAGAGAAACGCCTTATAATAGACGTTATATGTCTTCGTTAGTTATATAAGCGCAAAGAAATTACGGAAATTAAGTAGATTAATAGTAATAGCAACCCTACTAACTTAATAACTAAGAGTAAGGCATCTACGGCTCTTAAGAAGTTAATTAATACCAATTACTTAGAACTACAGGCTATGGAGTAGGTTGAACAAACAAACTAAGATTTGGCGTAGCGTTGTAACGGCGCCATATTCTATAGACCCTGAATTTAACTAGCCAATTAGGATTTTCCATCCCCAGGATAGAAAATCGCTATTAGCTCACTTACCACTAGCGCCTTAGCAGCCCTCATAACATATCTACCTACTACCCCTAATAATTCTTCTTCTCCTCCTTCTTCTCCTTAGCTTAGTATATTTATTAGATAGCAATTATTACAGGATACCCCTATAATACCTTATACATGTCCACCTGGTTCTACCAACTTAGCAATTAGAGGTTAACCGTAAGACGGCAACCTAACGGCAATCTATGGCAATTTAATGGCAATCTAACGGCAATCTGCGGCATTCTGCTATATTCTGCCAAGTCCACTAAATCCTGCCAAGTTCTGCCAGGACCACTACCCTTTCTTCCTATTCTTTTACCTTCTTTCCTTACGCAACGTCTTAACTTTGTTATACAGTTTATTAATCTATAAGCTCCGGTTTAAAGGCATTTATATAAGCCGTTATAAGCGTTATATAACTGGGATAGGATTAAAGGAGAAGCTACTGTATACTATGGACGGAAGAGCCAGCTATTGCGTATACGCTACGAATAACGGGAATAGTACGATTTGGTTTCCTTTAGAGTTGCTCCAGTGTCGGTAGATATTCGTGTTGTATATCACGTGCGTAAAGCACGTGATCTACGCGACGCGCATATATATCATCAAGACGTGTAGATAGAACGACAAGAATCCAACTACACACCGCACTGCACGTATATTACGTCTATTGCACTGTATTAAAGCATACCAACAGGTATATAGGTAAATAGGAAGTAGAATAACGCGTATAACTATAGTAAACCCCACTTATTACGATATGGAGTATATAACAATAATATATATATTACGATATACACCCCTTAATTAAGCCTTTTTTAGTATAATATTACAATAATCTAACTTTTAATAATATCGTTAAGCACCTACTACCAATATTGTTATAACCAGTTTTTAATTTATTAGATTTGGCCTTTGCTCACTATAAGTTTAGCCATTAAATGCATTATATAATAATTAAAATTTATTAAAATTACACTTAGATCTTACTCTCTATACTTAATTCTATTATATTTATTATAGGAAGATATATAAATTCTAAAGCCTAACGCCGTTACGGCTTTTCTAATTACGAGCGTTAAAAAATATATGCCCACTACTAAAAATACCCTAGCCTACTATAAAGAGAGCTCACTACCTAGGTAAGCAACTTCCTCTATTACAAGATTAATCAATCCTTAATATTAGAAATACTAAGTAATAAATTTTAATACTTTAATAGAGTTAAATTGCTACGTGGGTAAGGTATATAGGAGTAAAAGAGAGCTGCTAAATATCCTCTTTTAAAGAAAGCTGTCTTTAAGTGGCACTAACGCCTATAGAACTCTCGCATTCCTATTACTAGCGATTTTATACATATTGCCACCACTTAGTTATAGTATTAAATACCTATATTTACGGAAATGGTTAAGCTAAAGTGGTTATAAGGATGGATAGAAGGCTTTAGAGATTATAATGGTATTTATAAGAGAAAGTAGTATAATAAGGCTGTCTTAGTTAATATAGAAGAAGTAGAAAATCGCATAATAGAGCTTTAAGAGATTGTTGCTCCTTATTTACTAAAGGATGTTTATAATATGGATAAAACAGTGCTATTTTAAAAGGCTATACTAGATACTATATTGGCTACTAAGGCTTAATTAGGAATGAAAAAGGAGAAGGCAAGAATATCTCTTAGTTATTGCTCTAATGTAGATGGTTTAGACAAGCTTCCTCTCCTTATAATTGGCTTATTACTATAACCTCGCTACTTTGCATCTAATTATATTAATATAGCCTTATTAAATATTATATGGAGGTATAATAAGAAGGCGTAGATAACAACAGTAATTATACTTAATTAGCTTACCTGGTTTAATAAAAGGATATAGGGTAGGAAGATGCTCCTCTTAATTAATGGCTTTAGTGCTTATAAAGCAGCCATTTAAACGCTTATTAAGAATGGCTCTCTTAAAAATATACGCATTAAGTTCCTCCCTCCTAATTACACTTTAGTATACTAGCTACTTAATTAAGGGATAATTGCAAACTTTAAGCTGCTCTATAGGCAATTCTAGCTATAATTTATAGTAGAGCACTTACTTTAGGATAAGGATCTAATTAAACAGATATACGTCCTATAGGCAATTTAATAGTTAATTGCAGCTTAGGGGGAAGTTACGCCCTAAATAATTAAGAACTGCTTTATTAAATCTATATTATTTAGCTTTTATATTAGCCCACAGCCTCACCCTTAAAATTGTATAGATTCTCCTATAATTAATAAGATAGAGTAACTAATAGAGCAGCTATATATAGTAGAAAGGATCCGCGCTATAATAAATATTTAGGATTTTATTAAGCTACCGGGTAAGAAAGTAGAGGATTTATTAGAGGATTTTATTAAGAATAGCAGAGCTCTATGCGGGGCCTAATCGCGATATAGAAACAGATAAGGAAGTTACTAATTAACCTTAAATTAAGCTTAATAAGGCGCTTACAGCCTTATAAAAGCTTTAACTTTATAAGGAGCAGCAAAGCGACTCTAAGAGAGATGTAATTACAACTCTATTGAGGCATGAGCGTTAAATTTAAGGGCGATAAGCTCAAAACACCAAGCAGCAGTTAATCGCGATGTATTTTAGTATAGCTAATTGCTTAATTATGGCTTTGCAGACGTAGATATACAATATTATTACCTAATTTTAATCTTGGGTGCATTTTATATATAAATACTAAATATAGCAATACCCCCTTTATAACGATACGCTTAGCTATAAAAACCATATTATTATAAAGAGGTTTTACTATAGTAGAATAAGTTGCCTAATAGATTAACTTTAATTATATTCTGAGAAGAACTATAAAGAGAAGAACTATCTAGGTAGGGACTGTGGTTCTTTAAATATATAATACTACGCCTAAGAAATACTAAGTACGTTAGTATGTTAGTACGTTGGTACGTTACGTTCCCACGTTCCCACGTTTTTACGTTCCGAACCTATAACATAACTAACTACGTGACTTTGTTACCCCTCGTCCCATAGTTTAGCTGGTTCTATTATCTCCCACTCTAATACTAATAACCAGTCTGCGTCCTCTCTAAGTAGTTATACTACTATTAATATAAGGTCCGTAACACTTAATATATCTTATTTAATATATACTGCGCGTCCTCCCTTATAACCTTAAGCTAATCCTTTACCGGCTTATCCTTATTAATAATAAGAACGTATATAAAGCGTATAGGTAGCAGTAATTTAGCAAACTTTAATAGAGGATTTTCCTATATAATTAGCAGCTAGTTAACGGAGGGAGGGTAGAAACCTATAAATATAACATTATATATTATAAAAAAATTTAATGTTTTTAGTGGTGGCCTTCTACAGTATTTTGTAGGCATTATAATATTAATAGTATATCCATGGTTTATTTTATGTGGCTAAATTAGCAGCTAAGTTACGATTTAGCAGGCGGGAGGCCTATGCGCTTAGTAGCATATAGATATTACCCTATATCTATAGTCGACCTATAATTGCCAGCAACGCCGCGCTCTTAACACCCGTTGAGAGCTATACGTAGAGCTGGCTAAGAGCTCTCTACTTATACTAGAATGGCAAGAATTGGCCATAGGTTAATAAAGATATTTATATTTTAAGTTGGGCGCCGCCATTGTATAAGTACTCCACTAAACTTATACCGCACTAAAATAAGCACCTAAGGGGCTATAGACAAAGGCTTTAATAGGGGACTCCTTATATACTATTTTAAAGCTTTTCTACCCGCTTAAAGCTGTTTACAAAGCTAATTTAGTAAGTACTGCATCTGCTCCTGCTGTAGATTAACCTACTATATAGCCGCTTCCTTACTAACCCTCTAGGCCTATATAACCCGCTTAATCTCCTTAATAACCTTAAGCTATAGGGAGTACTACTAGAGCTTATTCTGCTGGCTAGCCTGCTATTTACTACCCTATTTAAAATCTAGCGCTGCTATAAAAGGATTACCTTTAAGCCCTTTAGTCCACTTGCGCCAAAGGGCATATATGGACTTTACTATGCGGTATATATAATATACGGGCAGCTGCTTAGACCTAGGCCCTTACTATAGCTGCGGCTATAGCTATAGCGCTTGCCTAGGCTAATATATACTGGCTCAATTCCACGATAGATAGAGGCAGCGCTAGTAGGTATACCATTAATAGATATGCCGTTAGACGCGAATATACGGATGCTAAAGGGGCCTTAAGCTAAAAGGTAAGGCTACTAGATGTAAGCAATTAAAGCTATAAAGACTGCGCCTATTAGGACTCGGCTATATGGTTAATTAACGCCTATAGCTTGCGTGCTCTTTAGTTATTCTTATATACTCTCTAGTTATTCTAGGCGTCTATAGTCTTTAGGCAGTCTATAATAGCCAGCACAGCCTAATAGAGTATTAATAGCTAGCTAGGGCCTTTTTCCTCCTGCTATAGGCAGGTTTTAACCTTTTATATAAAGGGTAGATAGGCCTTATACTAGAAAATAGGGTGGTTTTATATAGGGCTGCTTAGGAATATCTTATAGAGGACTACTAAGTCCTATAGGATAACCTCCCAGAGGTAGAATAGGAGGTTTATAGCGCCTATAGCTATAAGGCTGTTAATCTAGCCAACCTAAGGGCTGAACTAACCCTTCTAGACGTCTAGCTCTGGCTAGATTGTTAATAGTAGTATATTAGGAGGGGTAATACTTGCTCTATAAATCTTAAAGCAGTCCATTTACAGCATATAGCCAGCTATTATCTGTATAAACTCCCATAGTAGCAAGTTTAAATAATAGTTAACTATCTACTCCTGGTTCCACCTACTAGCGCGTTTAATCTAGTCCTTACTAACCCCTTTTAGCTCTACTGTTTTAGCGCTAGCACTTTATCTAATATAGGTTTTCTTCTGCAAGAAGACGCCAATATACTAAAACGCTTTAGCAACCTACTCCCGCTATAAGTTATACAAAAAGGCCGCCTTATAGTCCCTAGCGCTGCTCTTAATTAGGTGGATATTATACTACGCTAATGTCACGGAACGCCGCCGCAGGAGCCTCTACAGGAGACTCCCTAGCAGAACCCCGTGCCCTCGCGTACGCTTCGCGTACAGCTTACGTCAGCCACGCGTAGTATATCACCTTCCTACGCCTTCGATCCTTACGATCGATCGCGCAACGTCTTATAGACTCCTCAAATACATACGTTCTATAGCCACTGCCTCCGCCCCATAACATTACGTTACGCCTTTTTTCTACCACTAACACCTAGCCTACGACCAATTCTATATCCCTATAATACTGCAAGCGCTGCTAGAAGTAGCGTGCCTACAAACAACCTCCGCACTATAATAGTAAGACGATATTCCTTACTAGCCACTATATTAAGCCCAAAGAGTAACCTAGTACCCTAACCTAACCTACAACGCTAATTAATCCCAGGAGAATTTAATTTATTAATCCTAGCCTTAACCCCTAAGGGCAAGCCTAGCGGCTTAAAAGAGCTATAACTATAATTACCCCTAAGCACCTAGTACTACCTTAAAGATGATAAAAGTTAACCAGCCTAGCAGAATAGGTACACCCCCATTAATACAGGTGGCCACAGCGACGACCTTAATAAGATAGACACCGGTAATATCTTATCCTTTATTAATTATATAGCCACGGAAAAGCAGCTAGAAGGGTAGCTACCTAATAAGATCGAAATACGGGACGCTGAAATATTTGTATAAATAGTAGCACGAAAACCTAATAAATACTACCGCCTTCTATAGAACTACTACCTAAAGCTTATATAAGCTAAATTGCGTGCTGCCTAGGATTATAATATTATCCAAGACTTATAAGCTAGTAAGGCACTTGCTAATAATACACGCTAAGAGACTAAAGACGACCTCTATATATCTAAGTGTAATGTCTAACAATTAAAGAAAGCTAAGATTATACTTATTGCTAAAGTTACTAAGAAGGAGGGCATAATTAAATACCTATAGTCTTAGCTTAATAAGCATATCTGTAATAATGCCGAGCACCCCCTTACTATGTACTACACTACTTAAGTCTCTACGCCCCCGGCAGCTTTACCCACTAGAGATGGCTCCTATAATAGCAACTAAACTTAAGCCATAATTATAGGGTCTAATATACAATACCCTAACCCCCTAGTCTTCTAGGGAGACCGTAAGGAATATAGCCACTAGAAAATACAAATCCGCGAAAAACTAACCTAAAGCGCCTACCTTTTTCCTAAGGAGGATACTAAGATTGGTTATATTATTAGGCGTATAAAGGGCACCCCATTAACAGACTCTTTGCCTAATAGGAAACCAATAGCCCCTAGAAGTGGTAGCCCCACTAGGAAGTCCTTAACAACCTTAACCTAATATATCGCAACCACAACCTAGTGGCCACCAGTCGAGCTAAACTATACGCCCTAAAGATAAGTTCTACTAAGTTATTTAACAAGTTCTATGTTAAGTTCTAGGAATATACTAGAGTCCTCTTCTAAGATAACGCTAAAGACTAGGAAGATCTCCTTAAAAAAGTTACCTATTGCCTTAGTCACGCTACCACTAGTTATAATTACAATAATATATATAGTATGGTGGCAGCCCTATAGAAGATTAAATAACGGCTAAATTAGATCTCTACTATTAACCCTTGCCTAAAGGCTCTGATATAAAAGCCCTCTAGGCTAACTATACCTATATATATTAGGTTACTGACGCCTATTACTAATACTATTACCGGAGCTAATATTAACCTCTCTATACTAACCTTCCCATATAAACTCCTAGACGGAGAGCGTGAGCTACTTTAGAAGCTAGGGCGCTGCTATAGATACCGTTAAGAAGGCTATTATTATAAAAACCTAAACTGCCTAATGGCTAGGTTCGGTAATCGCCGCCTAATACCTAACTTTATACCTTGAACACTAAATACCTTACTACGCACTGTTACCGTACAAGATAAAGAAGCGGCAGTAGTAGTAGTAGCGGGAAATACTTAGTCCTAGCCCTAAGTCGCGAGCTAGGATACCCTAATAATGGAGGGATCTATATATTAGCCTACTTAATAGATGACTTAGTAAGAATAGATAGACGGAAATAGATAGTTTTACCTATAAAAGGAACAACTGCTAAAAAATAATATAAAGACCGTTCTATAATTAACTGCGGAGCTATTAATAAATTTATAAATACCTAATTTGTGCGTAAATATAACCCACTAACCTTACCTCTTATTAAAGCCCGCGCCCTATAACTCGCTGACGGTAGTTATACTACACAAAAGATTACTTATATGGCATAACTTTATTTAGATATAAACGGACACCAAAAAGAGCTCTGGGCCTATGTTACACCACTTACTAATTACCCTATTATCCTTAGAATAAACTAGCTCGAGCAGCACAACCCTATTATTAACTAGAAGAAAAGAGAAGTGACCTTTAACTTTAACTACTACAGAGAGACCTGCCTAGGGTATAGCCTAGCCGCCTCTACCTACTCCCTAGGATATTAACCCAAAGAACCTCTGATTATACTACCCACGATTAACTGTTACTATATTAGTGCCGCAGCCTTCTATTGTATAGCATGAAGGAAGAGCTGGGTTGTTATAGCAGCCTCCCGCTTACGGCTATATAAACTTAATAAAGAATAGGATTATATTCTCTATAGTAATAGGATAGACCTAGTGGACCTCTTAGAGGATAACACGCCCGTAAAACTTAATAAACTCTTAACCTTAGACTTTAAGAAGTTTATAAAGCTTAAAAAGGGACTTACTAATAAGAAACTCCGCAAGCTCCTCCCTAAAAGGTACTACGACTTTATTAACATATGCTTATAAAAGGGCGCAGATATACTTCCTCTATATTAACCTAACAACTATGCCATTAATATTAAATAAGGAAAAATATTACCTTATAAGAGACCCTACCTAATGTTAAAAGATAAACTTCTAGTTATAAAAAAGTATATTAATAAGTACCTTAACAAAGGGTTTATTTGTCCTAGTATATTACTAGCAGCTGCCCCTATTCTTCTTGCTAAGAGGCTAGGAGGAGATATCTAATTCTGCGTTAACTATAGAGGACTTAACGCCATTATAATTAAAAACCAATACCTAGTACCGCTTATACGTAAGACCCTTAAGCGGCTTAGTTAAGCCAAAATCTATACTAAGCTCGATATTATTGCCGCCTTTAACCATCTCTAAATACAGGAAGGTGATGAATGGAAAACCGCATTTATATCACGCTTTAGCTAATTTGAATATACCGTTATACCCTTTAGCGTATATAATGGCCCAGGCACCTTCTAAAGCTATATTAATAACGCCTTATGGGACTACTTTAATGACTTCTGCTTGGCGTACCTAGACGATATATTTATTTACAGCAACAACCCTTCTAAGTATACTGAGCACGTTTAAAAGGTCCTATAGCGCCTTAGGGAAGTAGGACTCTATATTAATCTAAAGAAGTATGAATTCTTAGTTACAGAAGTAAAATACCTTAAACTAATTATTACTACTAAGGGTGTCCGTATGGACCCTAGGAAGGTATGTATAATTACTAAATAGCAAGCCCCTAGCTGTATTAAGGACGTATAAGCCTTTTTTAGTTTTGCTAACTTTTATTAGAAATTTATATACAACTTCTTAGGCGTAGTAGCACCACTTATAGTAATAATGCGAACAAAGGGCCTTTCTGTAAAAGGAAGAAAAACGCACCTATACTTTACCTAAACGCCTAACTGCGAGAAGGCGTTCTAAGACCTTAAAAATGCCTTTACTAAAGCACCTATCCTAGCTTACTTTATACCAGGATGATAACTCTATCTTAAAACCAACTCCTTAGACTACGTTAACGCAGGCGTCCTCTTTTAGATAGGTAATAACGGTCTCCTCCACCTAGTTATATTCTACTTGTCTAAGCTTACACTATAAGAGTATAACTATAAGATCTATAATAAAGAACTCCTTGCAATTGTATAAGCGTTTAAAGAATTCTAACCGGAACTCTCTTTAGTAGAACCTAACTAGCTAACTAAAGTCCTTACAGATTATCGTAACCTTAAGTACTTTATAACTATAAAGCAACTAAACTAACGCTAAGTACGCTAGAACGAGTTCCTCTCTAGTTTTAACTTTAAAATCGCATATAGGCTGGGAGTATAAGGCATAAAACCTGATAGCCTAACACGCCGCTTATAAGACCTTCCTTAGTTAGAGAACGACCCCTATAATTAGTTCCAATAGCAGACAATTCTAAAAGCAAGGAACCTGGCCCCTAGCATGCTACCTATAACAGAACTATCTGCACCTTAGCTTTACGCTACGGACTTAAAGCCGCCCCCTAAAATTGATAAGCTTATTACTGCTGTATATAATATCTCTATTGACCTGCTATTACACTAACTTATTGCCGCGAAAACTGCTAGCGTCTATAAGCTACCTACTAGCCTCCAAAACTTAGGCCAAATTAATATAGTAGCCTTAGAAGTAAAGGAGAATAAATTCTACTATAGAGGCCGTCTATTTGTCCCTAATTTAGAAGACCTATAATAGTAACTAATCTAGATAACCTATAACCTCCGGTTAAGCGGTTACCTAGGTAGAGGAGGAACTTATAAACTCCTTAGCCAATACTACTTCTGGCCTAAGATAATAGACTTAGTTAAACGCTTTATAAGCACCTGCTACAGTTATAAGTGTGCTAAGGCCTTTTATACTAAGTACTAAGGACTACTGCACCCGCTACTAATCCCTATACAGTGGTGGGCAGATATAGCTATAGACTTTATTACTAACCTACTGTAACCGACTACTGGTACCATGCTGTTGTCGACCCAAGATCGGACTTGCTTACTACCGTCTCACTACCTCAGCTGCTTACCCCTGCATATCTCACCATTTCAGCTGCTTACCCTTGTAATTCTTGCCACCTATCTCTATT
>Ga0307507_10001601_pt1 | contig 50109 bp, 12 predicted proteins | sample 7_EM_MG_FD_207223 | JGI IMG/M metagenome (GOLD analysis project Ga0307507, IMG submission 207223) | Populus trichocarpa ectomycorrhiza microbial communities from riparian zone in the Pacific Northwest, United States - 7_EM | ecosystem: Host-associated > Plants > Roots > Unclassified | place... | reverse complement strand
AAGCCCTAGGGGAATAAAGCCCTAGGGGAATAAAGCCCTAGGGGAATAAAGCCCTAGGGGAATAAAGCCCTAGGGGAATAAAGCCCTAGGGGAATAAAGCCCTAGGGGAATAAAGCCCTAGGGGAATGATCCCTTAGGGGAATAGAGTGCCAGGATTTATTTTTGTCCTTAGCTTCTTGGTTTTTAATTAGCCCGCACTTCCCTAGCACTATATTCCTTTACTAGTATTAAGAAACGACTTAGGAACATAATACTAATTAAATGGATATAGCTTAACAAATCCCCTACTCTTAACAAGTTCCTACTCTTAACAATTCCTCCTTAATATTCTATTGCATTTCCCTAGTGTTCTTATTGTTATTAAAATAAAATATAGCTCTTTTATTATGCTATCTAACTTTTATATCGCCTAGAGTGTTGCCTTAGGCATGCAAAGCCTTACACTTTACTATATCTCTAATCTTTTATTCTTTTACTACTATCTATACTGTTTATAGTTCCTCTATAGTGATTATACTAGAAAATAAAGGTAGTAGGCTTAGTAAAAATAAGCAAATACAATATCGATCCAATATTACTTATTGGCCAATAAAATATTGGTCAATATTGGGTTATTGGCCAACGGAGCCTCTCCGGGCAGCACCATCCCATTATCTCAGTTGACTCATCCGCTTCGCCAAGGAATTTAAGAAGGCGGCCACCCCCCTACTCCCGCCCCACTTCAACGCCACAGGCCCTCTTATACAAACTTATAAGCCAATCAGATGGTCGCTCTAACTCATAGGTACTTATTAGCCAATAGAACGCCGCGCCACCCCCTACTACCCCTGCCACCCTAATTCCTCTGCGAAGCGTCTAAGAGATTATAGGCGCGATTTATAAAGGCAGGCCAGCCTGCCTAGTAGACAACGGCTATATTACCTTTAACGTAGTATATCGCCCCCTAATACACCACCGCTTAACTCGCTAATAGTTCCATTCGAAAGCCCTCCTCTCACTCTATAGAATCTATCCGCAATGGAGCCCAGCCGTGCCCTAAGTAGGCGTCACTCCGACCAAGACACCCCTAGCTGTCCTCCCTCCATTTCTAGCCTCTCCAGCTGGTTGGAAAATATTATCGAACTATCTAAGCCCTCCTCCTCTAACAGCGACAATAATGTAGGCAATAACCAGACGGGCAGTAACAAGAATAAAGCGCCTAAGCCTTTATTAAGGCGTTATAGGAGGCAGGGGAAGCGCGCGCGGAGGTTACAAGCCGTAGTCAACACATTAAAAGAAGAAGGTTGGAGCTTCGCTCAGTTACTATCTACTTGGGTCAGGGCGGATGACATAGGGGAGAAGGGAATTGTAATTAAGCACCGTTAGTATAGTCGCGTTGGGCAGCGGCGTTAGGTTCTATTGGATGCAGTTATAAGAGACCCGCAGCTGAGCAATATCCTGTATATGCGAACAGAGTTATATACTGCGGAGCTAGATCGCCTTATCCAGAAACCATATTTTACTACGTTTAACAGAACATCAAAAATCGAGGACTTGGACTTCGACGTCGCCTTCCGCTCTATATAGGATACTGCCCCGGGATGGCATGCAACCTTAATGCGACTGCTTGGCAATTAGCAGGCGTATAGGGCTAGTTATAGCAATTAGAAAGCGGAGGACCAGAAAATAGATAGCTAGGATGCGCTAGTAAAGCGGGTATATGCTATTACTAGTATAATTTATTTCTCTCGGGCTAAGAAGCGGTCCAATTTCTTTTCTTTAGTAGTGGATATATATCTTATAGGCTCTGGTATAAAAAGAAGGGTATTTAAAACGTTGGCTAGCTTTGGATTATGCCATAGTTATTATTCTACAAATCGTACTATGGGTAGTGTTGCCGAAGAGGCAAAGGTATGTTAGTTTTTATATCAGCACTATATATCTATTAGCACCGGCCTTTTAGCCAAACTTATATAAACTCTTGCAAACTTATAAGCCAATTAGTATGGCCTCTATGGACTACTGGCTAGCCAGGGGCTAACATCTATAGAGGCATCTTATAACGCTAGCGCACAACCCCCAGATGGTCGTTGTATACGATAATATAAACTTTAAGGATATAAAGCGCGATAAGCTGCTTAGTTATACGTCTATTATACGCTCCTTAACGACTGCTGCTATTGTCTATTGTCCTAAACTGCCTCTATTGGGGCTATGTTAGTTAATGCACAATCCAACTATCCTACTAAATGTTAAAGACATCTACCGCTCTCCCGGCTTTAGCGACGAGTTATTACCACAGATTAGCCGTTACCTTATTACTAATGCAATAAAGGGGATTTACCTTGCTAGTGTAGAGCGTATCTTTAAAGATAGTAATCTTTTCCCTTAGATGCTAAGCATACAATATATCAGTAATAGGAAGACCAAATTCTAGCAGTTTGGTGCTATTATAGAAAATAAGGGTACTATCTAGGGTACCTATAGCGTCTATAAAAGTATCTTCCTTAATCAGCTTAGTCTCCAGGCTCTAGATAACCCTTATAACAGCACTACTCCCGACGATTTTACTAAGCGGCTCTGGCTTACCCATAGTGACTAGCTTACTGCGCATTATATTAGATCAGTAAAACAGGAGCAGATTTATACCAGCCGCCCTTTTAACTATTAGGACTGGCTGCTTAGTATACCTACATAGTTCCACATTAAGATAAATCTATACAGTACTCTTATGCGTATACACTTTACGCCTAAGGATAAGCAAGAGGAGGCTTATCACTGTCTACAGTCTAATATAACGCTATAGAATCGCTCTATAATTACGTAAGAGAATGCCAAATACCATAAGTTAGTACCCATTATTAAATGGGGTTTTATAGCGCGCATAACCGCCCTCTTCTATACTGCTATGCAGCGTCAAGGCTTTAGAATTAGTATGCCTAATTTATCCGAGCTGTCTAACCTAGACACCCTATCTAACCCATCTTCCCCTAAGTGCATTAAAGACACCACCCGGGCTATTAGCTGCCTCACTCCTAAGCAGTTCCTGGATATCGTTAACAAGATCTAGCGCGACACCTTTTCTCAGGACGCGTGGATGGGCGCAAAATATAATAATATTAAGTTTCGGACAATATGTTGCATGCTTTAGGAAGTTAAGCTTCTACTTACTATTTGGCATACTGTTAAGCATACCGATATAGGTATACTGCGGCGGCTTATTAACCCCCTTATTATGTTCTTCTTTGGCGCGTCACAGCACAATTACGGTCAAGAAATGCTATTCTATCGGTGGAATCTTACGTCGGTTAATTCGCCCAAACTTTAGCATACAATCCTATCCTCTGGGTTAGTAAACTGGCTTAGAGCTCCAGACAAGCACAAGGCTATTAATCTTAGGCTAGAGCACTTAAATAGAAGCTGCAAGATCAAGATAAAGTGCTATAAGAACTCTACTTACAATATAGATATTATGTTCAATTAAGTATGCTTATCAAATACAACAGTTAGAATATTGCGTAGTAAGATAGAAAATACATTTAGTAAGGAGATGTCAGGTGCCCATATACAGGCAAAGGCGGACCTTAATATATTTACACTTACTTAAAATCTCTATTTTAGCAACCTAGCTATACTACGGCAACTAGTACAGCTAGTAGGCCTACGCCTATTTAATTCTTATAACATTTTCAGCACTAGAGTAGAAGTTCTAGTAAGGAAGGTTAACGAGTTTAACTAGGTCCATATATAGGGTCCACATTTAGTTGCTACCTCCTATCCTCCTTTAAATATAGAGGACTTAGCTAGCTTTGCAGATATACAAAACTTTGCCAACGCTATTAGAGACGGGCTAGGTAACATAAAGGAACTAAATCTTACTTCTAACATACCTCCTACTAGCTAGGAGGCTCCAAGTAGCCTATAAACTTAGGGGTACTTATACAAACTTATCAGCCAATTAGAGCGCGGCTTTCCTCTCTAGTTCGCTCTATAACTCCACCCTACAAGGCCCCTCCACCCCGGCCCTAGCCTTAATTACTCAAGAGGAGGATATCCAGGAAATACTATAAGGAGGAGGAGCCGCCCAGCACCAGGCACTACTACACACCTATATACCAGCCACCCAGGACTTAAAATATTAACTCCCCTTAGACCACTACCAGGAAACAACAACCACAGCAATAACGCCAGCATCGCTACTTCGTTTTATTCCTTGGCTAGGGCAGCGCAAACCACCACAGAATACGGGACGCTTGCAGTCCATCATCGAAATTATATAAGGCTACTACCCATACAAAACATCTTAACTAAGGGCCCTAGCCTCGTTCTAATTGGCTGATAAGTTCGTATAAGTTAGCATAAGTTTAGGAGATCTCCGGATCGGGGGCCAGAGCCTACGTTAATAGGCCCTAAGAAGCCATCAGCTAGACAATATATCTTAACCTAGAACCCCCTACCTCACCCTAATTAGCTAATAAGTTCATATAAGTTTATATAAGTTCGGGAGATATTTAGAGGCCTATATTAGCGGAACTCAATAAGGAGTGGCAGCCAGCACCTATAAAAGACGTCTCAACATAGGGCCTCCGCTTAAGCTATAATAACATCCTTAAGCCCCCAGCCTTATCCTAATTGGCTAATAAGTTCATATAAGTTTATAAGAGTTCGGGAGATATCTAAAATAGCAGCAGCTTATATCAACAGACCCCCACTAAGAGTAGAGGCCATCACCTATATACGGCAACTGCATACTAGCCTCTATCTATGCGTTAGCAATAGACGCAATTACATCACGTTATTAGAGCAGTAGGTTAACGGCAGAACAAGAAAGTAAATTCATTTTACCCAGAGCAGAGGCCCGCTGTACTTACTCTACTTCCACCATAAGCAGAGGCCCACTATGCTTGCTTACCTATCTACTATCCATCTAGAGCAGAGGCCCGTTATACTTACTCCACTTCCACCACAAGCAGAGGCCTACTATGCTTACTTACCTATCCACTATTAATCTAGAGCAGAGGCCTGCTGTGCTTGCTTACCCAATCCTCCACCAAGTAGAGGCCTACTATGCTTGCTTATTATCTTTCTCTTACTCCGCTAGAGCAAAGGCCCACCAAGCCCACTTTCTCTCCAGGGATAGAGGCCAAGTCCGCGTATCCCGACCTATAGGGCTTATAACGCCTGCAGTTAGGCCCGCCTAAGATACTAGCTTTTTTACCTATACAAAATCCAAACCAACTGGGCGAGGTTAAAGCTTACCTATAAGGAGCCTTGCAGTTGGACCCTTTTAAGACACCAGCTTTTACCAAAACAAAGTCAAAGCCTTCCCTATAAAGGGAGTCTGAAGACACGCTATACCATACTAAGTCCTACCCCCTTATCCCCTACGCCATTAACCCCATACCCCCAGCTCCAGGCGGAGGTGGTTGCGGTCCCTTTAGTAATAGGGGCCGCAGGGGCGGAGCTAGTAACACCCACCAGGGCTTAAACTTAGCCCGCTTCAAGATAGAGCATCCACCAGGGCGGGCCCTTATATAGTAGCGGGCACAAGCGTCCCCAGGCTTATATACCTGCTAGGCGCCTACCCTAGAGTAGACCTAGTACTCCTAACTACCCTCCTGGCAAGCCAGGCACTAATCCTTACTATAGAGCTGCTTACCTAGCTCCGTTTCCATAATCCTCCTAATATAGGAGAGGTTCCTCTTACCATTAGCCGTCTGGAGAGACGACCACCACTTGCCCTAGCGGACAGCAGTATAGCCGTCCATAATCTTGCCCTAGAGTTGCCAATTCCAAGGCAGACGCGGCTGGTTGGCAAGTTGGGCAGTATAGAAGCCTGCCCAGGCGAGAGAAAGGGGAGGACCCGGAGCGGCGCTAGCGGCAGGGGCAGGCAGCTAAGTCGCAGGTCTACGCATATATAAGCTAATAATCGATACAATAGGCATTATAGTACACATACCCAGCGAGGCCAACCATGCCGTCATCGTCGTCGTCATCGTCGCCGCCGAAATCCAGCAGGCGGTCGTCGTCGTCGTTATCGTCGTTGTCGTCATCATCGTCGCCGCCGAGGGGGAAGGTGGGCGCGACAGGGCCAGCGGGCGCGAGGGGGGCGGCAGGCGCGAGGAAAGGGACGGAAGGCTAGAGAGGAGGAGGAGAAGGAGAAAGGAGGGCACGCGGGCAAGGGCGGCGCGGGCGAGGAGGAGGGCTAAGAAGAATATTAGTACACAGGTCTGCTAAATAAAAGGAAGGTATAGCTACTCGTCTCCTAGCTCCTTAGGATAGTCCCCAACTCCTTAGGACGCTTAAACAGTCAAGAACTAGACAGGCTAATACTTATAGAGGACGCCGGATAGTCCCCAACGTCAGTTAGCCGCGTAGGAGGGCGGCGGCAAGGAGGAGGATTTGCTCCTCCTAGAGCAGGAAGTTTAGTGGGTGCGCAAGCACCCAAGCAGCAGGAGGAGACATGTTAGAGGCTTTTAAAAAAAATTATAATATCGTAAATGTCTAAAGAGGAAGAGAAAGAGAAGCAAAGGTCTATTATAGGATTTACTTCACTATTAATAAGCTAAGGCGCTAGACCTAACCCAATATATACAATCTTATAGACCAATCACACCACGCTAGAATAGACCTTCACCTCCTTATATAGGCCTCACGATATCCCTAGCACTCTCTCCAGTAACTTATGCGAACTTATTAGCTAATTAGAACGCGCTATAGGTTAATTAATACCCGCTATAATAGGAACTAATAGCTTATCTACTCACTACGCTAAAATAGAGCCCTTTACCTAACATAGGCCCTTATAATATCCCTAGACCCCCCTCTAGCAACTTATACAAACTTATGCGAACTTATTAGCCAATTAGGTTATACTAAGTAGCCCATCTATCTATAGCTCTATTAAGAAGTTTTCTTATCCCTTCGGCGTCACCTTTCTAATACGCCCGGTCCTCGTTCTTAGGGTAAATACAAGCACTATATCTATAGTTATATCTCTCTCCCACAGTACTATATCTATATTTCTATCCCGTTCCCGCAAGGCTGTCTAACGTTTAGTAGGTAAATCCCCTTAGGTATTACCTCGTCTCTTCTAAGATGGCGTGGAGACAGCCCCTACTGCTAAGGCTATATATAGCCGGGTGGCAGCTATATCTATAGGTTAGGAATTAAGGACAGTATCTACCTACAAATCCAGGACGACAGCCAGCTGTAAGTCAAGAACGACCATACCTTAGAAGTCGGGAATTGCAGTATCTTGCAAATCGGAAGTAGTGGCCTCCTAGGAGTCTAGAATTGCGGGATCCTAGAAGCCAGGCGTATTAACATCGTAACTCCCCTCTATAGACATAACATGCGGCGTTATTGGCGTCATTAGCCTTAAAATTAGCCTTTAGACCTCTTTAAGTACCTAGGCCGCGCGCTTAACACTATACGGGATACCTAGTAACGCGGACAATAGGCTAGACCTATTAATTCTACTAGTAACCTAGGTCCTAAGCGGTAAAGACAGCCCGTCTACTACGCTCTATTTTACTATACCCCATACGGCCTCTCGTCTAGCAACCTGTATAGTAAGGCTATTATCCCGCCTTTAGATGTGTGCTGCGTACTCCTCTAGCGTGGACAATCCAAGTAACTGGCGTGTTAACAAGACCTCGCCCTTAGAGTCCCTAGTCCGCTAAATAGCCTTTACCTGTCACTTCTTTACTAGAGCCTCTTCGTTGGTTAATCTAACTAGCTTAACTATACCCTTTAGCTGCTCAACTAATTAACTGCCGTAGGCCTCATGATGCTGCCATAAGACGAGCAAGGGCGCCGCACTTTTTAGAGATTTGGCTGTAAGTTCATCCCAAAAGGCGTTAGCCATACCCCTATAGAATAAGTGCGAAAGCTGCCAGCAGCACTCCTCGCCCAGAAACGCCGCCGACGGCATAGGAAATTGTCAGTATGGGCTAGCGTACATTAATTCAGCCTACTCGGCCGCCCATGTATTAAGAAGCTCCAACACAATAGCAGATTGCGTACCGGCCTATAGTCAACAAAGCGGCGCCAGAGCTATAGGGGGCAATGTAAGCTTAGGTATAAGCAAGGGGTTATAATAACTACAGTATCAATCTACTAGGGCACGAATAATACGCTATAGCATAGCTAATAGCAACTTGTCCTCTCCTAAAAAGAAAAGAAAGGCCTTCTAATAATATACTCCATTCACCATCTCTTTCTACTTAACCGGCAACTTCTTATGGCTTGCCATTTTAGCCCTTATCTAGAATGGACGGCCATCCTCTCTAGTAGCTGCAACTGCAGAATTATAGCTTGCGGTTAATTTCTTAGAGGCAACACTCTTAGTAACACTCTTAGCGACGCTCTTAGTATCGCTAATATTACTAGGCATAAAGCTCTGTGCAAGTTAACTATGGGTATACTTAGCTGGTAAGCTGTTACAATTCCTCCAAGGCGCCCAAGTAAGTGCCTTTGCCTTAGGTAGTAGTGGTTTCCTCCCTAGTATATCTCCCCCCTCCGTGTTAAAGACCTAGTATAGAAGGAAAATATATCCTATACTAGTGCAATCCTTTTGTCGTCCGCCTTAACCGATTCGCTGCCATGCATTAGCTAGGCTCTTAGTAATAGGAATCTTCTAAATAATTACGCGCTTAATATCTAAGACGTTTACACCTATGCTAAGCGAGGTTATAGCTATTATAATTCTAATACTAGACATAGCAGTTTTAAACTTAGTATACCACTAAGTGCGGTTATACTCCTATATAGTAGTAGTAAACTCCTAGACTATAGTACTAATATAAATAGCCTCGTCCACTGTATCTATTAAATACCCCTTCTGTAGCAATATAGTCCGAAGGTATGCAGCTATAGCCTAGATAGACAATCGCCTATTAATAAAAACTATTATCTTTAGTATCCTCTCCGGAGTAGGCTTCCTATTATTATCAACGCAATCATCTAATAAGAAATATAGGTGCTTCTATAAATTAACCTTTTTCCTAGGCAGGGGGTGGACTAATATTAACACATCTGGACGATTAATAGAAGTCCTAATAATCTCAGTTTGGTAAAAATAACGGCCGACCGCTTAGAATCCGGCCTTTAATAGGATCAGCCTCTCCGCCTTCTTATTAAGAGTCACAGAGCAGGCAAACCAGACTATATCTAAACGGAGAATTATTTGTAATTCGCCTAATATTATATAAGCCGGTTAAAAGCTCTCTTAGTCCTTAATAAGATGGCACTTATTAATTGCAACTAGCCTAATTCGTGACTACAATTTTAGTTCTTTTAGAGCATCCTAGAAAGCCTTAGTTAATACCTATTTAGGACCAAGTAGAATATAAGTATATACTCCCTCCTAAATTTAAGTAATTAGTCCCTTCTCCTAACTCCAGGTTTTAGCATTAATAAGAACTGGGTTATATCCTTCTATCTTCCTAATATTATCCAATTGCTCATCACCCAGCTTATTAAGCGGAATAATCTAGATAGTAATCTTGCCCGTTAAAACCGTATATATATAGAAGATTAGGCTTTTACCAAAGCCTATATAAGCAATTAGAAGGGTATCGCCTTTCCCAAATATTAACCAACGCAAGGTACGTACTTGCTTATAGCGCGGCTCAAAATCCTCAACTAACAGACTAGTTTGGAGAATAATTCGCCAAAGATAAAGGTCCACAACTTTATATTAGAATGCTATATTCTCCAACTATACTGCCTGCTGTATAACCAATGGTAACTCCTTTACGCGTAGCCTCTTAATAGACCAGAGTATCTCCAAGATAGAACCATAGTTAGCTAACGTGTATATAGCTAGTGGAGGTAGTAGAGATGGCGGCGCAACATAAGCTTTATACCAGCGACTCTAAGTATCCGACTTCTTTAACTTCTTCTTCAATTTTAACCCATACCTCGCTATTTCCTACTCTCTAATTGGCCAATAAGTTCGCATAAGTTCGCATAAGTTCGCATAAGTTCCTATAAGTTATTAGAATATTGCAGGGTATCGCTAGAGTGCTCCAACGTAGGCCAAGCGCCCTAAAGGTATTACTGTAACCGCGTCGCCTGCCAGAACACGACACGATGGTAGTATAAGTATACTTTAATTGGGCGAGCTGGTTATTGTAGGATAGAAGAGGCGCCTCTATAAATTTGGAAGGAAACAGAGTATTGGTAGTAGAGTACGGCCGTTGTTTCGATGCGGCTGGTAGAGAGGGACTAGTTTTAAAAACACATCTTTAAACTTTAAGGCTGTATCTCGCCCCCTAATACAGTGGTTAGCTAATTACAATTATTATAATTAAATAGAAGAAGAGATTACAATTTAAATGCATTACGCACTAAAACTGTAGCTGGTATATTTACGCCGCTAGAGTTGTTTAAAATTAACACGCGTTGGAAAAAGGACCCAGTTTACACCAAACACGCGCCCATAATCTCTTAGACGCTGCGCTGAGGAATTTTTGGGGTGGCAGGGGTGGTTAAGGGTAGCGTGGCATTCTATTGGCTAATAAGTACCTATGAGTTAGAGCGACCATCTAATTAGCTCATAAGTTTGCATAAAAGGGCCTGTGGCGTTGAAGTAGGGCGGGAGCAGGGGGGTGGCCGCCTCCTCAAATTCCTCGGCGAAGCGGATAAGTCAACTGAGATAACCATCCCATAGCACCACGCACAGACTCACGTGACCCTGCACGGACCACTATCGCCAACTTTATACTCGATTTTGAAAAAACTAGGCACTATTTACAATTGTAATACTCGTACAATCGTCCATTAATCTCAATAGAATCCTTCCCCTTCTTTTCGCCACGCGTCCACTTAGCCTTGGGCGACCTAATGGCAATTACTAGGACCTTTGGAGCCTTAGGTGCATCTATAGAGACCACCCATCACCGTCGCTTTAAGGCTGACCAAATAACTACCTCTTCTCGCGCAGGTTCGTCCTTAATTACACCAGGAATAGACAAAATTAACCCATAATCACCAGCAGCTAATTAAGTATAGGTCCGCCAAGCTTTAGTACACGCGGCTCTACCTAATTAATAAAGTAGGATAGGTTCCAGCTTTTAATGCTTAACAGGTTTTTCTAGGGACACGACTTCGATTTCCTTATTGCTTTCCTTACCAAATATGTCTAAATAAGTCCCTATAAGAATCTCCGAGTTATCGCACTACGTATTCTTGTCCTCCCCTAAAATATTAAGCAATAACACCTCCTTACCACCCCCTATAACTTCGTTGTACGCCATAGTTAGATCCTGATTATTTATACCGCTGTAGTCCTTATTACCCTTATCTATATTGTCGGGCGGTTCTTTATCTACAACGCCATTGTCGCTGAGATCGACGTTGGCGCACGGGTTGGGAGGCATTAGTTAAACGGACCTGCGCCACTCCTCTTCTTAAGCGTCCTTTTAAAGCTCCCTTATAGCCTTGTCGGCTGCGCGCTCTACAGTCTCTGCGCTTGTTTGACCACGTTAATTGGCCTTACCATGCTGCTTAAGAGGTGGTGGCTGCTAGCGAGCCTGTGGTGGAACTAAAAAGGGAGCGCCTTTAGGTAAAGCTTAAAGCGTTGCCTGCTTACTTAAGAAGGCCATTTGCGACGCCTTAAAGGCTTTAAATTGATCTGCAAATAAGGCAATCTTGTCCTCTAGGTGCTGTTTAATAAGATTAATAATATGGAGGGCGGACAACTGTATTCTAGTAAGAGCTTTTGGCCGCTTAGAAAGATTTGTTAGTAGCACCTGGCTTTTAATATAGCTTGGCCTCCAGTTAGATTCCGCTAGGATTACAGTAGCGACGCACTAGTAAGGGTGAACAAGCGTTAAAGGAATAAGAAAGCGTTTAATATAGCTGCGCATAAGAAGATATCAATATAGGAGGCCGAATTGGTAAGGATTCTCATACTTACAGTTACCTAACTTCCACTTCCTTACCTCTACGATCCTCTCCGCACCTATAGGGTCTTTTAAGGCTTCTTCCGCTGCTAGGTAGAGTTAATTAAAGATCTTCCTTACTATAAAATGCGTTAACTTGCCACTTAAGGTCATAAAGTATAGCTTAAACGCAGCTAGGGTTAGCTCTCAAGGAACAGCTACTTCGGATTTATATTTATACTGGATTAGTTTGGTACATTTAGCTAAAATAAACTTTTTAATCTAAACCACGCATTCCTTAAGGCTAAGCTGGTGATTAGTAAACGCCTTAATACCCCAGTTAAGCGACTCTGCCCGTTAGGACGCATATACGCCTAGATTTGGAAGCTTACTATATATAAGTAAGAATTGGGAGCAGAATTTAGGGGTAAAAGGGGTAAGTTTGCTTAGGAACAGTATGCTGCGTATAAGGGAAGCCTATATTAAAATATATAGGGCTCCTATACATTTTAATATAGGCTTCCCTTATACGCAGCATACTGTTCCTAAGAAGAATTTTCCTCTTTGACTAAAAAATATTACCAAAACTTACTTTATATAATAGGTAATAAGCTGCTGTTCTACGCGAACGTAGTACGTCTGTAGATAGATCTTATCTTTAGCGCTTAGCTTATCCAATAACGCCTGCCTATTAATATTAAGGTCCTCTACCGTTGTGGATTTTAGGTACGGCTATACTAACGCCTTTAGCTCCTTTTATTCCTCCTCTAAATAGCCTCTTGGCCGCTTTGCTTTTGTTTTAACACCTTAATTAATCCTCTTCTTAATAGCCTTAGCTACGTGCCATTGGCAGAACTGCTGGAAGGCGCTTAAGAGTTGTCCTGCTAGAAGAGCTGCCTTAAGGCCTTTGCTAAAATCAGCAATAATAACACGCGGAGCACGCTCCCAGAAGCTTATTTGCGCGTGCTCTAAAATAAATTGCTAGTCCTCTTTTAATTCGGATTTTATAAGTGACTAAAGAGCTAGAAACGAATGGCCTATATTTATAACGCCTGTAATCTGGCCTAAAAGAAGCTTTGCTTAATTAGTATTAAATATAGCGTCCATCTGGCACGTAAAGTTAGGTATAAACCTCCGGCCAAGGTTCTCCTGTATAGGTAGTCAAAAGACTAACTGCTAGAGGCTCTGAGTAACCGCATAGCCAGTCTCTAGGCTTATTGTGTATAAATATTAAGCGCGGTAGTTAAAACCGTGCTCCTGGAGGAGTAGTTTGAGGGCGCCTAGGGCACAATTTTGGCCACTATTTCTAGGAGGAAGGCCACCAAGACCCCTATATAAGTTATAATACTTCTTCCTACTTATAGCCAATTTATGGGTATTAAGCTGACGCATTACTGTTAAATAGGACTCCTTTATAGCTCTTAAAGTATAAGCCCTAGCGCAAGCTTCCTAGGCGTCGGGCAGTCAATCCTCATAGGCGGTAAATGCTAAAGGGTTAGCGACGAAGGCGTGCTCCTCTAAAGGACTCTTACCATGCAGAGGATTAGAGATAGTAAGCCGCTATACTATACCCAATTAAACACCACCTTTCTTACACACCTAGGATACTCGTAGACGATAAGGACAGCTGCGCTAGCTAGTAGTAGTATGCTAGCGCTGTCAGTTACTTCCCTCTCTAGTAAAATTGTCTAAATTCCGGTAGTTCTAAGTGTATTTACTATGGTGCTTATAAGTAAATATTTAACGGGGTCTCTTAGTCCCTATAAGGTTGCCAAAGTATTTAATAATTAGAAACCCCTTTGTAAACGCATAGTCCTAAAGTCTATTAAATGCGGCCTTAATTGAGTCAAATTCTTCGCCAGTTTTAGGGGGAAGAAGGTGGTGGGTAGGCATTAAATTAACAACCTTTTTTACCACTACTACTAAATCTGGATGCAACCGTAGGTTTGGCTTCTACTTAGGGCGCTCAATTTTAACTTCTGGTAACGGCGATTGCAGCCATAGTACGTTATAATTCTTGGCAGGCTGTATGGAGGACGCGCGACGTTCACAACAGGTAGGGGTTGAAGTTCCAGGTGGTGGAAGGGGGGGGAAGGATTCCTGCAAGGCCTCCTATATAAGATATTCATCCTGCGCAGGTTAATTCTCCTCCGGCTAACGGGTGCGCTTGATTAACCAGGGCCTGCCAATCTAGGGTAAAGCTTGTAGAGCCTCATGCGAAGTAGTTTAGGCAGGGGGTAGTGTATCTAAAATCTTAATTAGGTTGCTCTAGCGATCACCAAGCCTTTAAATTGGAGTATCAAAATAAGCGGCAGAAGAAGCAGTAGGGACGGCCGTATGGCGGAACCTGGGCCGCAGGAGCACGTCAATATTAGAAAGGGACGAATTAATATTAAAAGAAGAACTGTCAGCCATGTCGAGTAATAGAAAGTTAATATAGCCTTTAAATATTAAGAATTTGGGGCGCATTTATAGGCAATATTAAAAAAAAATTTAAAGTCGCTGTTATTATATATCTGGCCTTAATTTCTTGCCTGACATTAATGTATACTTTATGCGCTGTCTAGGGTAGTATCTTTACATAATAGATTATCGATTTGGCGCATTAATTCTATCTATTAACTACGTGGTGGTTATTTTATCGACGTGCGCAAATCGTCGTGTCGGTATGTAATTTTGAAGATCTTATGCGTTGGCGATAGTGGTCCGTGCTGAGTTACGTGCGTCTGTGCGCGGTGCTGTGGGATGGTGCTGCCCGGAGAGGCTCCGATTGGCCAATATAGACCGGAAAATTATATTTCCGCAATATTAAAACAAATTAAACTCATATAACTATATAAGTGATATTATTTGCACTACTTGGGTGCGCCTAGGCTGCATAAGGCTCTGTACAAAGGTCTATACAAAGCTCTGCATACGGAGGCTCTGCGCGAAGCTCTGCGGAGGCTCTGCATAAAGCCCTATAGAGGCTCTGCACAAGGCTCTGCACAAGGCTCTACACAAAGCTCTACACACAGAGGCTCTACACAATAGCTCTATATACGACAGTTCTGCGTACAACAGCTCTACGACGGAGGCTCTATATAAAAGCTTTATATAGACCTTCGTGCAGACTTTCATGCAGAGCCTCCGCAGAACTTCACGCAGAGCCTCCGTACGCAGAGCTTCGTGCAGAGCTTCGTGCAGAGCCTTATACAGAGCCTCTACAGGGCTTTATACAGAGCCTTGTGTAGAGCCTCCGCAGGGCTTCATATAGAGCCTCTATAGAGCTTCGCGCAGAGCCTCCGCAGAGCTTCGCGCAGAACCTCCGTACGCAGAGCTTCGTATAGACCTTGGTGCAGAGCCTTATGCAGCCTAGACACACCCAGGTAGTACAAATAACAAATTATAGGTAGTGCAAATAACATAACTCTAACTGTATACATAGTAATTTATTTAGTTTCGCTATATAGCTACTTAGATACCACGTAACGTAATATACGGGGTTTTACTCGTCCCTAGGTTTTACTTAATTTAAACGTTAAAATGCGCTAAAATACGCTAAAATATAACTTAGTAGTAAATAACTAGTAAAACTACTACAAATTATTACATCGTTAGTAAGAAGTCTTAAAGTAATAAATATATATTTATATATCTATCTAAAGTCGATTTCTAGTGTTTTAGGGCTTAATTAGCTAGTGAATTTAGCCCTAATCGCCATAGCTCTGCATACAGAGGCTCTGCACGAAGCTCTGCGCATAGAGGCTCTGTACGAAGCTCTATACGAAGCTTTACATACGGAGGCTCTATATAAAAGCTTTATACAGAGCTTTGTATAGAGCTTCGTGTAGAGCTTTGTGTAGAGCTTCGTGCAGAGCTTTATACAGAGCTTTATGCAGAGCTTCGTGCAGAGCTTCGTGCAGAGCTTTATGCAGAGCTTCATACAAAGCTTCGTATAGAGCTTCGTGCAGAGCTTCATACAGAGCTTCATATAGAGCTTCGTGCAGAGCTTTATGCAGAGCTTCGCGCAGAGCTTCGCACAGAGTTTCGCGCAGAGCTTCATACAGAGCCTCCGCAGAGCTTCGTGCAGAGCCTCCGTATATCACGTTATAGCACTAGATTTTGGGGTTCCTTTTGTCTTTTAATCTCTCCGTACTAGCAGATAGTATAGAATTTAATATTTCATTATTAGAAGCCATTTTATTGTATATATAATAAATATTATAAAAGAAATTTAGGGTTATGGGGAATGCCAAGAATTATTTGCCGATATTAGCCGATATTAGGTAATTTAGCGATATTGGCCAATAATATTAACTATTAGATTATTTAAATCTACGCTAAAAGGTAGGAATAGGCAATTAAAATTAGTTCTCTTAGGATTAAGAGCCTCCTAAAAGCCCTAAACCTAAATACAATGCCTATTAAATTTGTCTTTGCGTAAAGTTCATAAATAGACATAGTAAGAGCTATATTAAGCTTTTTAGTTATAATAATCTGTATATAATTAACACATATCTCTATACACTGCAAAAATCTACGCTAATATTTACCTATCTAGTTCTAGGTATTCTATTAAACCTAGCAAGTTAAATAGCTCCTCCTTTACAAGGGATCCATCTATATCCTTAAGCATATATTTTCTCTCTAAAATTGGTCCTAAGAGGAGATTAAGAAAGTAAGTTATCTATTAGCTGCATTTATAGAGAAAACCACTACGTTCTTTATCTAAAATATTAATAAGTAATTTAAAATTATCTACTAGAAGTCTTTTAATACTATAGGAAGTTAGCCTAGTATAGATTTTGCTAGCAGGAAGGAAGCTTACTTATAGTTATAAATACTAAAATCACTATTAGTTGGGACTAAAGTAAGGATACCAGTGCTAAATTAAGCTGCTAGTATATACCAGTTACGTCCCTAACTAAGTCTATTTTTTAGGGTAGTTAGTTATTTATTATACTTAACTATATATCTTATAAGTTTAGAATATGCCTAGGATAGCATATTGTCTAAAATACGGAAAGTAGCCTAGCCGCAATAACCTAGTTCTGATATTCGCTCTTTATTCCGCTGACGTCTAGTCTACTAAACCAGTTAAAGCTGGTAATTCTGTCTTAGCTATATATAAGCTTCCACTAATCTAATTAGATGGAATCGCTTTATAATAAAAGCTATAGTAAGTGTTGGTATGCTTTAACAACGTGCAGAATACATATATCACAATAATATATACTATGCGGTGTTGTAGATGGATGTTGTCTTTTAATACGAAGAAGGGTAAGGAACTTAAGGTTCCTTACCACGCTAGTGCCGTGGTGACACGTGACGGTAACTTGCCTCACGTAACGGCAACTTGCTATATATGGCGGCAATTTGCCTCCTATTGCAATGCAATATATTCTAGCTACACTGGGAGTACTTTAGAAAATGCGGAGGACTAGTATCCTATAACTATGCAGTTCAAAAATCCATATATATACTTCTCTTTCTTTTCTTCCTTCCTTCCTTCCTTACCCTATGCCTTTATATTAGTGCTATTGTTAGTAGCACGTTCTACCTATTCTACTATCTTTAACTCGATTCGGTTTGTGTTAATAAGTCGCTTAAGAGCTAATAACGGTTTGCTTTTAGTTATAGCGTCCGCAGGGTTACTATCTCCATTAATCTACTTAACTTCAGCTATTTCGCGTCTTTTATATAACTAACGTAGGCATATAACATTAATTATAAGTCTCTTCTCCTGTGTAGTTCCTAGTTTAACGAGGCATTTGTAGATCGACTTTAAATTAGTGCAAAGGATGAGCGGTAGGCTGATGTTAAGTTGCAATTCAACTGTAGCCTTAATTACAGCACTAATGTCAAAACCATAGGCTATAGCATATAATTTGGAGGCTAGTACGCTTCTAGTAATTCTCTTGCACTTAACTAAGGACCAGTAGACGATATTTGTCTTGTTTAATAAGTCTACTAGTACTAGGATGTATTTAATCTGTAATAAAAGATCCTTATTATTTGTAAATAAGAAATTAGTGAATATAAGTAGTTGTAATGTCTCTATGTTGAGTTTAACAAAGTTTAAACCTCTTATTAGGTTCTTAATTTGCCACTAAATTCTCTTATTAAGTAGTTTTGTGTTTTTCTCGTTAGGGTTAATTACCCGGGCAGCGTAGGATAAATTAAAAAAAGCTTTAGGCTGGTATATAGACGCAATATAAGCTCCTCTTGCTTATCAGGCGATGTATTAATCCTTAAGTGTAAGTGCTATGTGAATAGTGCCTCTGGAACTAGTTGTTGTAATAGCTTCCTTAATATTAATAAGGGTTAAGTTCTGGTATTAGCGCTCCTACGTAAGTATGATTATATAATCCTGTTGTTAAATAATGCCTCCATTGAATTTAATTGGGTGTTCTGGTGTAAGTTGTTCGCGTTTCTTAGTTAGGAACTTAGCTTTTTTAATCTTCTCCTGTTCTAAAGCTATAAAGACTAAGTTGGCTAGTAGGAGGGTATTATTAGTCTATAAACCAACTATTCCGAAATTTGTGGGGTTATTAAGGTGGAGTAAGCAGGGGTTATAAGTAGATTGGCTTATGTTTAGTTCTTTAATATAGTAGTTATGGTAAGTCTTGAACCAATAATTGCCTACCTTAGGAATGCCGTATAAAGGTCTAATAACCTTTAGAATTGTGCCTTGTGAGACTCTAAGTGCTGTACTAAGTTTAAGAGGTGCCCTGATATAGAAGTCTTAATTTAGTCTTATAGCTGATTATATATAGGCCTGTGAAATATCTCGTAAGTAGAGATATGTGCTATTGTTCTAAGTTATGGCCGTAATATAGAGAATAAGGCGTTGGCTGACTTGTTGGATTATAGGTAATTGGGTTAATATAAGGTCTTTTTTTAGGTTATTATATGCCTGTATAACTAGTCTTGACTTCTTAAAGGCTTTATTAAAACTGGGGTTCTTAATCTTATTAACGAATCTAGAGTTGAATACTCTATTACTTTATGGTATATCTTTAGGGTTGACTAGTTTGAAAACTCCTTTCTTAAGTAATCCCTTAATTTCCTTCTGGCGTAATACTACAAACTAATTGGACTTTGTGAGTTGATTATTATCCTCATCTTATAGATATATTAAAATGTTCGCGGTATTAGCTTTAATAGGGTACTTATATAGTCTACCTCTTCTACACTTAATGGGTTGAGGTCCAGGCTTAGTTTAAAGTAGGGGTTTAGGTTTAGTTTAAGGTGGTTTACTTTTATTGTCTTCTAGTTGCGTATCCTCTGTAATCTTAGGGTCTACTAGATATGGTTTCACAACTATACTGCGGAAGTTGGTAGGTCTGTGGGGAAGTTATATAGTATAGGTCTCATTTTTAATGCTAAGTAGGTTGTGCGGACTAGACTAGTAGCTAGGTTGGCCTATAGGTCCTTCTCTCCATACCAATACGGGTGAGTTAAGTGGTAGGTTATAGATTATAGTTGTTTTGGGTCTATTGCGCATATTAAGGGTATCTGCCACTTGGCGCTTAGCTTTAAGCTTCTTAACTTCTTCTATAGCCTTTTTAAGAGCTGCTGCTCGTTATATAACTGTAGGGTTAGGTGCGTTGGATTCTATCATATATGGGTAAGCTCCAAATACTAGTAAGGTGGGTATAAGACCGTTAGTGCCTGCGGAATCGTTAATTGCTTTAAAGGCTATTTATAGGGCTATGTCCTTACTGATATCTGGTAGTTCTGCAGTAATAATATGGTATATGCAACGGAGGGGGCTATAGTAGCGTTCTACTATTCTGATTAAATTGTGGGCTTTAACAGGTATACTTCTTATAACTATTCTAAATATTATGGCGTATTGTTTGAATTTCTTGCTCACAAAATTCTTGCCTGTATTATGTGTGATAATATTAGGAGGTCCTAGGTATGTGTCAATCTAGTATATTTATAATATATCCTATGTATGCTTAGTGCTAATGTTTTGCAGCTATCTGCTAGCTTAAAATCATGTTCCTTTATTAACGATATATAAAAGGGGTGCGCTATTAATATATATAATATTAACCACGATTAAATAGTTGAAATTAATATTATTATATAAGGTAAATCTGAATCTACTAGGCGACTTTCTATGTTTTTAATAATGGTGGCAGTAGCGTATAAGATGATTTAAGGTCTTGCTATTAACATTATGCCCTAAGTGTTTAAGTATTTATACAAGACGCTCAGCTGAAGGGTAGCCAAAACGGCAATACAGTCGCTTTAATTCTATATTGGTGAGGTAGTAGGGGTTTTGTTTAAATGACTTAGTTAAATAAGTATACAGGGATATATTCTAAAGTAGGAAAGGGTGGCCAAAGCAATATACGACGGGTACTTCGCTCCGAGGGGTGATTAGCATATTTTTTAGGTTATTATAGTATACTTATAGGTGATCCATGTCTGCCAAGTAAAGTAAAAATAGGGTGTTAACCTTGATAATATAAAACTTAATTATGCTAATTAGGGTGATTACTTTGGCTAATTTAATTGATAAGGTTAATCTAATGCCGAACTATACGTTAACCATGCCTTGTGTGGTGGTATTAAGCTGTATATTAGTATTGAGTCTCTGGAATGCTAAGAATTGGCTATATCCTACTGTGGATTGTTTAGATGCTCCTGTGTTAATTATTATACCTATAAACTTGTTTGCAGTATAGCGGGACGTGGATGTGGTTATATTGTAGGTAAAGGGGTCCTGGTTGGTTATAAGAGGTACTATATTGTCTATAGTTGTGACCGAATGGCTAAAGGCTTTATTAGCTAGGGTGGCAGCTATAGAAATTGCTTTCTGCTGTTCCACTTGGCTAAGGGAGGTATAGTAGTGATTAATATTTAGTTATAAGTTCTTGTCAGTTGCTTTATAACTTGTATTAATAGTTAGTGCTTAAAAAGCTTCCTTAAGCTCTTCTTCTAAGTTAGTATTGTTATCCGTGTAATCCATAATATATTAGTTAAGTTGTTTCTTAAATTAGTTATTAAATTAGCTAAACCTATCTCTATTAGCAGTTTTAAACTTGGCTTTAGACTCTCCTTGCTCCTCCTTAGTATGTTTTTATAAGCGATATCCTTCCCTGTTATATATAAAGCAACGTGGTTTCTTTCAGTTGCGGTTATATAGAGGGTTGTTGCAGTTGCTACGGTTGTAGTTGTTATCTCTTTTATAGAACCATTGGTCTGTAAAGAAGGCTTATATTTTCTCCATATGCTCTTTTTTGTATGCTGTAATGGACGATTAAAGTTTGTTAATAAGGGCTCTAAGGTTGTCTGGTGGGTTAGAGACTGTATATCTGCATACTAGTATTCCCTGGCAAGAAGTGACGATTTTATTATAAAGGAAGTCTATGGTATATAAGGTAGGTCTAAGGCCATGCTGTAGTTAATAAAGTCTGTGGATTAACAATTAGAGACATTTGCTTATTAACTTATTTATATTTCCTGCTATTACTATTATAAGTGTAATAGTGTTCTACTTGTCTAGGTTCTTGCGTTAAAATTCTAGTCCTTTAAAGAAATTCCAAAGGTGCTCGCAAGCTTTGGCAAATAGTAGGCGGGATAGTTGGTTTGTATAGAAGTGGTCTAAAGCTAGTCCTTTTAGCATAGTAGGGAATGCCTTAGGGTAGGCTTCTTAGGGTACGTCCGCTCGATTGCAGATATTATAGAATATTATTAATTTGTAGTTAAGGCTTTTGTTTATACTACCGTATTTCTACTCCTTTATGTATATCTTAGCTGCGTTCGCAATTTCCTTGCTATAGCTAGTTATGGTAATAGGGTGGTTCTCCTTATCTGTAGATTATACGTGGAGTTGCTATATTGTTATTACGGGTTAAGGCGTAGCAGATGGTGTAAAAGTGGATATAGTCGTAGATTGAGGTATAATAGATAGTGTAAAGGTAGAGGTAGTCGGTGTACCAGTTAGTTAGGTTGCAGTAGCTTTAGCTTATTATTACTCCTCTAAGGTACCCTCTGTTATGTATACCTTAATTAATCTTAATAACGTCGGTCCGTACTTATTATTGGCTAATTTAATTATCTCTCTGCTCTATTTAGTTTGGTCTTCTTCTTATACTATATTGTGTAAAGACTAAGAGGTGTTTTGTTTTATTTATGGTTAATATTAACCTATACTCCTCTAATGTTTAGGCAGTTATGTAGTTGCTAAAGCTAGTATAAGGGGATTTGCGTAAAGATATTAACCGTAAAGTCCTTGAAATCTCCCTAGAACGATTCCCAGAGTGTTAAGTTAAGCTGGTTGTGTATCTCTGTGTATAGGTATATCTTGCATTATAGGTAGTCAGTTAGTTTATCTTTGGAGGCTTCTATTAGGTTAATTCTATTTTCCTATTTAGCTGCTTCTTCCTTCTAGTCTTTCTCTGTTCCTGACATCTTGTTTATTATATGTTGTTTAGGTAAGTGAGGGTAAAGGTAAGGGTGTTTAAAAGGTAAAGGTAGGGGAATGGTTAAGGAGGCGGTTGAGGAGGCGGTTGAGGAGACGGTTAAGGGGATAGTTCGAGTTGATTAAGTAGGGTAAAGTGCTCTGCGCAGTAGTCTTCTAAAATAGATAGAACAAGATGTCTAGAAGTCGTTATGGATACTAGATAAGTACTCCTAGGTAGTTTCTCTTCTTCTCTTTAACTAAAATAGGCTGATACAAAAGGTGGATAAGTACAACTATCTTCCAATCTACTATAAGGTGGATAGTATAACTGTCTTTTAAGCTATCTGCGTGTTTCCTAATCTGTACGCGCTCACTAATTAGTATTGGTATGCTTTAACAACGTGCAGAATATATATATTACAATGATATGTACTATGCGGTGTTGTAGATAGATGTTGTCTTTTAATACGAAGAAGGGTGAGGAACTTAAGGTTCCTTACCACGCTAGTGCCGCGGTGATACGTGACGGCAACTTGCCTCACGTAACGGCAACTTGCTACACGTGGCGGCAATTTGCCTCCTATTGCAATGCAATATATTCTAGCTATAGTAAGTAAGACATCCAATTAATCTAGAGACTCTATATTTGCGGATACTATATTACTAGAAGAAAGAATAACTGTACTTATACTCTCCTAAATAGTAAGATAGGAATTCTGTAGCTATATAAAAGCGTCCTAGCTAGCAACTATAATGAATAGGCAAGTAAGGAGCCAGAGCCTATTAGAATTATCCAATAAGCTATAGTTAGTAAAGGTTTAATATATCTTTATTAATGGAAATTTATAGTTATAAATGGGTGGAATCTCCTTTAGAGTTTATTTCTATAGCCTCTTAACCTTATAGGAGTGCTAATTGTTAACTTTTTGTTTACTCTAAAGCCGCTCTAATATTATTCTTCCAGACCTAGTAATCGCTATATTTAGTATTTTAGTAGGCTTAACTTATTATAGTTACTTTTTATTCGCAGGTAATTATACTCCTTCTCTCTAGTATGTTTTGCTTTGCGGTTTAGGATCGCATCTAATAAGAGAGACGTCTTTTATACGTTTTTCCATTACGTTATCCCGTCCGTAAATATTATCTAACTCTACCTTATCCTACCCCTCTTTATACGCCTTTATTTGGTCGTCCTGCCTTATATATTAGAGATTATAGTTAATTAATTATTAAGGCTCTTTACAGTATTACTTATCTACCTAAAACAGCAACTGTTCTTTCTCTCCTTTCTAGTTATCTATATAATTATAGGGTTGACTACTAGGACTTTGCTATAATATCTCCGCACTTTAGATTAATAAGTTTATAGCTATAGAGGGGAACTAGTTTTCTATATAGAATAAAGGGTGTTAAAGAGAAGGCGTAGGAGACTTTTGGGGGGTCGTGTTAACGCCTTAAGATAGCGTTAAATTACTGTTATAAAAGGAAAACTAATTAGTAGTACTTACCTTGGTCTATTTAGCTAGTTCACCTATAGGTAAAGGGGATAAGCTAAAAGCTAAAAGGAGCTTACTAAGATTAATAAAATTACTATTATAATTCTATAAATCTTTTTTAAATAAGTCTCTAATAGCAATATAGCATATAGCTATAGAATTAATAGCTATAGAAAGTATAAGCGCCTAATTATAGATTAGCTAAAAATACTTTAGATTTATATCTAAGAGCTAATTAAACTTAAAGTAGACATTATATTAAAGGATTGTAAGTTCCTATAATAGCTATATTAGTTATAAAAATTAAATATAAAGGGGAAGTAAAGAAGGTATATATTTTCTATCTTAGTACTAATAGTATTGATTAGTATACCTTAAGTCGGTTTATCGCAAGTAAGGGGATTATAGTTTAAAGGCAGATACTACACTTACGCGCATAAGTAGAAGGTAGTAGAATAAAGTCACTTATAAAGACTAACGTATAGGTCTTAGCTTATTAACTACCCAAATATTTTAAGTAATAAAAAGGCAGATCTAGCCTTATAGGGCAACAGCTTTATTAATAACTATTATTAATAATAATTGCTCTAGGTTGTATATTTAAAATCCTAAATAAACCTACCTCCTATAATTATGGCAGCTAACTCTATAACGGCCACCTTTCTTTAGCTAAGGAAAGAGGCTTTAGTTAAATAGATAACACCCTATATAATAATTGCGCTAGAGCTTTAACCGCTAATATCTAGGAAACGCTACCTTGATAAGAGTATAGCTAGAGTGGGTTAGCCGCCCTCCCTACTTATAATAGCAATATTTAATACTAAATCACTTTAATTACCATTAGATATTACTTGTAAGTATACTTATATAGCGCGACCTATTCTACATTTACTAGATTTAGCCTACTGCTATAAGTAAGAAAAATAGATTTACTAGGGTCTTCGCTAGGTTTATTAACTAAATAATCTCTTCTAAGCTACGCCTAGGAAAATTATAAGTATATAATATATAAAATAAAGTCTCTTTAAACTCTAATCTCTATATTCTCTAGCTTGCTACCCATTTAGATTTGCAAGCAATAATATTATATATAGATAGTAAGCGCTAAGGACTTTTTTCCGCAGCTAGAAGCATTTTTCTATTAGTAAAATAGCCTTATCATTGCGGCCTTAGGCCTTAAATATAAATACGAGATTGTTTATGCTGGTTAGCGTATCTAGATGCTCCTCCCTAAGCACCCTCTTAAACGTCTCTATTACTTATATAAACAGCTCTTTGGCCTCCTTCTACCGCCCTTAATTCTTATACGTTGACGCTAGGTTGGCTATGCTAGTTAGCATAGAAGGATGCTCCTCCCTAAGTACCCTCTTTCTCGTCTCTATTACTTGCATAAATAGCTCTTTGGCCTCCTTCCACCGCCCTTAATTCCTATACGTTGACGCTAGGTTGGCCATACTACTTAGCGTAGAAGGATGCTCGTCCCTAAGTACCCTCTTAAACGTCTCTATTACTTATATATCTAGCTCTTTAGCTTCCTTCCACTGCCCTTAATTCCTATACGTTGACGCTAGGTTAGCCATGCTGGCTAGTATAGAAGGATACTCCTTCCTAAGCACCTTTTTTCTTGCCTTTATTACTTGCACCTCTAGCTCTTTAGCCTCCTTCTACCGCCCTTAATTCTAAAACGTTAACGCTAGGTTACCTATGCTAGTTAGCATATCTAGATACTCTTTCTTAAGCACTTTCTTTCTTGTCTCTATTACTTGCACCTTTAGCTCTTTAGCCTTCTTCCACCGCCCTTAATTCTAAAACGTTAACGCTAGGTTGGCCATGCTACTTAACGTGGAAGGATGCTCCTTCTTAAGCACCCTCTTTCTCGTCTCTATTACTTACACCTTTAGCTCTTTAGCCTCCTTCCACCGCCCTTAATTCCTATATATTGACGCTAGGTTGCCCATGCTGGTTAGCGTAGAAGGATACTCCTCCCTAAGCACCCTTTTAAACGTCTCTATTACTTATACCTCTAGCTCTTCGGCCTCCTTCCACCGCCCTTAATTCCTGTACGTTGACGCTAGGTTGCCCATGCTGGTTAGCGTAAAAGAATGCTCCTCCCTAAGCACCCTCTTTTTTGTCTCTATTACTTACACCTCTAGCTCTTCGGCCTCCTTCTACCGCCCTTAATTCCCGTACGTCGACGCCAGGTTGCCTATGCTAGTTAGTATATCTAGATGCTCCTCCTTAAGCACCCTCTTTTTTGTCTCTATTACTTATACCTTTAGCTCTTCGGCCTCCTTCCACCGCCCTTAATTCCCGTATATTAACGCTAGGTTGGCTATGCTAGTTAGCATAGAAGGATGCTCCTCCCTAAGTACCCTCTTTTTTGTCTCTATTACTTATACCTTTAGCTCTTTGGCCTCCTTCCACCGCCCTTAATTCTAAAACGTTGACGCTAGGTTAGCTATGCTGCTTAGTATAGAAGGATACTCGTCCCCAAGCACCCTCTTAAACGTCTCTATTACTTATATAAACACTCTTTGGCCTCCTTCTACCGCCCTTAATTCTTATACGTTGACGCTAGGTTGGCTATGCTAGTTAGCATAGAAGGATGCTCCTCCCTAAGTACCCTCTTTCTCGTCTCTATTACTTGCATAAATAGCTCTTTGGCCTCCTTCCGCCGCCCTTAATTCCAAAACGTTGACGCTAGGTTACCTATACTAGTTAGCGTGTTTAGATGCTCCTCCCTAAGCACTCTTTTTCTTGTCTCTATTACTTATACCTCTAGCTCTTTGGCCTCCTTCCACCGCCCTTAATTCCTGTATATTAACGCTAGGTTGGCCATGTTGGTTAGTATAGAAGGATACTCCTCCCTAAGCACCCTCTTAAATGTCTCTATTACTTACACCTTTAGCTCTTTGGCCTCCTTCTACTGCCCTTAATTCCTATATATTGACGCCAAGTTAGCTATACTGCTTAGCGTAGAAGGATACTCCTCCCTAAATACCCTTATACTTATCTCGATTACTTACATAAATAGCTCTTCGGCCTCCTTTTATCGCCCCTTAAGATTATATACTAACCCTACTATTGCTATACTACTTAATGTCTCTTTTTACTCTTTACTAAGCGGCTCCTTTTTTACTTTTATTAACTGTTGGGATAATATCACGTGTAGTCGCGTGGTCACGTGGTCACGTGTGCCGCGGCACTAGCGTGGCGAGGAGCCTTAAGCTCCTCGCCCTCCCTCAATCAAAAAGAATCAATCAACCATTATCATACTATCTACGAACCGTAGCTACGTGATATCACCTTGTGTTACCAACATTAACCTTGCTAATATCTTTTCTATATTAGAAGTACTTCCTTATTGCTATATATACTATACTGTATTATATAGTAGTAGAGCCCACTTCTTAAGCAACTCCTCCCCCTTAGGCTACTACACTAATGCCGACCTTATATATAGGAAAAGCGCCTAATATTTAGCCTAATTCTTATACTGCCCGGCTAGAAACTCCCTATAAAGATTTATAATATACTTCTTCTTTTATTTTTTAAGTTACCCCTAACCTTCTAGCTACTTCTAAGTGGCTAGCTATACTAGCCCATATATTTTAAATATAGTTATATTAGTAGTAAGGGAGATAAATAAGTAGTTTCTTAATATAAGAATATTATCTTTAAACCTATTATTAATGCTAGCGTCTAATACGCTATCTTTACTATTACTCTTATTATTATTTTTATAATCTATCTTTAAGCTTTTGCACCTATTTCTTATCCCGCCCTAATCCTAAAGTAGCGCTTTAGAAACTTCTTACCGGTTAAAAAAGCTTATAAGTAATAGTAGGTCAGCTGTTAATTACCTTATCTAAAATATATAATCAAATAATACTTACTAGGTTATAATAATAGAGTTTTTAGCCTCCTAGTCTCTACGAAGATGCCCCCTATTATAGTTTAAGAGACTTATCTTTACCTTATCCCCCTTCTATAACTTTTTAATATACTACTATATAGAATATCTTAGTGCTAGTTCCTTAATATATATAGCCGCCTAGATAATAGCAAGTGGTATAAACTTAAGTACTACCGCTAGTTTAGTAATGTCTAACTAGTTGCTCTATATTCCTAGCTTTTTTTTATAAAGCGCTAGCGCTTACTTTTTATCTATTAGTTCTATAGTAATTATATTACTTTCTTCTACTAGTTTTAATACTATGTCTCTACTTTATGTTATAATAAGAATTAACCTAGTCGCGCTTAGAGGCAAATACTAAAAAAATAGTTATATAGAACTACTACTTAGGCTGCCTTCCTACGCCACCTAGCTTGTGGTTTAAGGCGTAAAAAGAAAGTTAGTATTATTAATATTATTAAGAATAAGCACCTACTTTCCCTTTCTCTTATTATGTAGCCAGTTATAGACAAGCTTAAAGATATTTACCTTTAGATTTATCCGGCTAGGAATCTTAACCTAGTCTATAATTTCCCTAAAACTTTACTTAAAACAAGTGGCATTGCTCCTATATACCTAGAAAACCTATATATCTAGTAACTTACCTCTAACTTAGTAGGTATATTTAATAGCAAACTACAACTTCCTATATGCTGGTTAGCAGTCAGAACTAGGCTTTAGGCTATTTAAATTATACCCCACTCCGCTAAGGCCAACAAGCGCCGCCCTAGATACTAGTATAGATAGCTTTTTATAAATCTAATTAAGCAGTAATTGCTAATTAACGTAATTAGGGTTATGGAGGAAGGGGATATTAGAGAAAGGGCTTAGAGGTATTTCTAATCGTTCTATAGGGGAGCTTGTCGTTAGCATCCGAGCTTAGGCCGCTACTACTGTAACTTACCAGGCGGGAGGTGGAACTCGGCGCTAATCGGCCCGTAGCTCTGCCCTACTTAAAAGCCGCGGTTACAGTCTCCAAAGGCACTCGTTGCGCTATTTTATGCCATGCCGAATATACAGGCAGAGAATCGTTCTAGATTGTGGAGTTAAGAGACTATGGATGTTGGTGGGCTGGCGTCTTAAGGCATATGGCTGGTCAGCTCTGCCTATTCCCTAGCCTTACGCCATCGCTGCCTTCTTGGCCTCTTCGCCTACACTAGCGTTAGTGCCCTTACAGACCAATATTTTAAATTCTTATAGCTTAGACTCTTTAATTTCTATTTATAAAAATGCCTGATCCTCTTAACGTTGCTGCAAGTATCATTGGCGTTACTATTCCCGCCCTGCACGGTACCCAACTTCTTTTAGATAACCTTAACAAGATCATCGATACCCCACAGGTCGTCCAAAGCCTAAAGGACGATGTTATATGGGCCGAAATGGCCCTTCAATCACTTCAAGCTATTAAGGACCCTAAGTGGGAGGTCCTTGGTGAAATGATATCCGATTAGTTAAAGACGGCGATCAAAAATTGTGCAAGAGCGTATAGCATATTCCAGGACGACCTATACCACTGGACTAGACATTCTGATAAAGGAAGGCTGTTATGGCAAGATAGGGTAAATGTTAGCTTCTTTAAGGAGCGTTAGATTAAGGCCATATCTAAGCAACTTTAAAGCTATAAGATTACCCTTAGTTTAGCAGTTAGTATAGCGACCTTGTATGCAATCGAATAAGGGCCTTAGAGGACAAAAATAATACTAACTATAATTGCACAGGTACTGCTCGATCCGCTATACTTATATTACTAAAGAGATAAAAAAGACAATTTTAACTAAGGAGGCGGAGATTTCCAAAGCCATCACGTCTACGGACACACAGCTAGCAGAAGTAGAGAGTGCCTTAGGAGAGATCCGCCTTACTAACTCTATAAATAACCAGAGTTAAGATAAATAGGATATAACAAATACGGTTAAGCAAATTAAAGAGGAACAGGCTGCGCTTAATTATTCGCGGGAATTGCTTAAAGAGCTACTATTAAAGGCACGGAAGGATGTGATAGCAAGAGCTGTAAGGGAAAGTCAGGACCGGTTAATAAGAGTAACATTTAGAAACAAGAATAGCGGCTTTTAGGTAGGGATTATCAACGGTTCTATTAGTGGGATCAGTTTTAGAGGAAAGTAAGTATATTTTCACTACTTTCAGAACTAGGCTGTACTTAATTGTTTCTTAATATAGTATATATTCTGTTATATACACTATAAAATTCAAACGCGTGCTAGGCACCAACGCTGGTATAGGCGAAGAGGCTAAGAAGGCAGCAATGGCACAAAAAATAGGCAGAGCTAACCAGCCGTATGCCTTAAGACGCCAGCCCGCCAATACCTATAGTCTCTTAACTCTACAATCTAGAGCAATTCTCTACCTATGCATTTGGCATAGTATAAAACAGTATAATAAATATCTTTGGAGACTATAATCGTGGCTTTTAAGTAGGACAGAGCTATAGGCCAATTAGCGCCAAGTTCTACCTCTTACCTGGTAAGTTATAGTGGCCCAAACTTGATAATGCTAACGACAAGCTCCCCTGTTAGAATGATTAGAAACACCTCTAAGCCCTTTCTCCAACACCTCCTTCCTCTGCGACCCTAATTACGTTAATTAGTAGTCGCTGCTTAATTAGATCTATAAAAAGCTATCCATACCAGCGTCTAGGGTGGTGCTTATTAGCCTTAATGGAGTAGGGTATAATTTAAACGGCCTAGAGCCTAGTTCTAACTGCTAATTAGCGTATAGGAAGTTGCAGCTTACTATTAAATATACCTACTAAGTTAGAGATACGTTACTAAATATATAGGTCTTTTAGGTACACGGGAGCAACGCCGCTTATTTTAAGCAAAGTTTTTAGGAAATTATAAACTATATTAAGATTCCCAGCTAAATAAATCTAAAGGTAAATGTCTTTAAGCTTATCTATAACTGGCTACGCAATAAGAGGAAGGGAAAGTGAGTGCTTATTCTTAATAACATTAATAATACTAACTTCCTTTATACGCCTTAAACCACGAGCTAGAAGGCGTAGAAAGGCGGCCTAAGTAGTAGTTCTATATAACTATTCTTTTAGTATTTGCCTCTAAGCGTAACTAGGTTAATTCTTATTACAACGTAAAGTAGAGATATAGCGTTAAAACTAGTAGAAGAAAGTAATATAATTACTATAAAACTAATAGATAAAGAGCAAGCGCTAGTGCTTTATAAAAAGAAGCTAGGAATATAGAGTAACTAGTTAAACATTACTAAACTAGCGGCAGTACTTAAGTTTATGCCACTTACTATTATCTAGGCGGCTACGTATATTAAGAAATAAGCACTAAGATATTCCATATAGTAGTATATTAAGAAGTTGCGGAAGGGGGATAAGGTAAAGATAAGTCTCTTAAACTATAATAAGGGGCATCTTTATAGAAACTAGGAGGCTAAAAACTCTATTATTATAACCTAGCAAATATTGTTTAATTATATATTTTAAACAAGGTAATTAGCAGCTAACCTACTATTGCTTATAAGCTTTTTTAACCAGTAAGAAATTCCTAAAGTGCTACTTTAGAATTAGGGCGGGATAAGAAATAGGTATAAAAGCTTAGGGGTAGATTATAATAATAATAAAGAGAGCGATAGTAAAGATAGCGTATTAGACGCTAGCATTAATAATAGGTTTAAAGATAATATTCTTATACTAAGAAACTACTTATTTATCTCCTTTACTACTAATATAACTATATTTAAGATGCATAGGCTAGTGTAGCTAGCCACTTAGAAGTGGCTAAAAGGTTAGGGGCAACTTAAAGGATGGAAGAAGAAGTATATTATAAATCTTTATAGGGAGTTTCTAGCTGGGTAGTATAAAAATTAGGCTAAATATTAGGCGCTTTTCCTATATATAAGGTTGGTATTAGCGTAGCAACCTAAGGGGGAGGAGTTGCTTAAGGAGTGGGCTCTACTACTATATAATGCGGTATAGTATATGTAGTAATAAGGAAGTGCTTCTAACGCAGAAAAAATATTAGTAAGGTTAATAAAAGTAAAAAAGGAGCTGCTTAGTAAAGAGTAAAAAGAGATATTAAGTAGTATAGTAATAGTAGGGTTAGTATACAATCTTAAGGGGCGATAAAAGGAGGCCGAAGAGCTATTTATATAAGTAATGGAGACAAGTGTAAGGGTGTTTAGGGAGGAGTATCCTTCTACGCTAAGTAGTATAAACAACCTAGCATCGATGTATAAGCATTAAGGGCGGTAGAGGGAGTTAAAAGAACTAGATATGCAAGTTATAAAGAAGAGAAAGAGGATACTTAGAAAGGAGCATTCTTTTACACTAACTAGTATAGCTAACCTGGCATCGATATATAGTAACAAAGAGTAGTGGACAGAGGTGGAAGAGATAGAGGTATAAGTAATAGAGACAAGTTTAAGAGTACTTAGAGAGGAGCATCTAGATATACTGACCAGCATAGCCAACCTAGCATCGACGTACAGGAATTAAGTGCGGTGGAAGGAGGCGGAAGAGCTACAAGTAAAAGAACTAGAGATATATTTAAGGGTGCTTAGAAAGGAGCATCTAGATATACTAAACAGCACGGCCAACCTGGCGTTATTATTTTAGGATTAAGGGCGGCGGAAAGAGGCGGAAGAACTAGATATATAAGTAATAAAAACAAGGAAAAGGGTGCTTAGGGAGGAGCATCTAAATACACTAACTAGTATAGCAAACCTGGCGTTATTATATTGGGATTAAGGGCGATGTAAAGAGGCGGAAGAGCTAGAGGTGTAAGTAATAGAGATATTTAAAAAGGTGCTTAATGCAGAGTACCTAATAAATCTAAGCAACTTAGCCAACTTAGCATCGATATATAGGGATTAGGGACGGTAGAAGGAGGTGGAAAAGCTAGAGGTTTAAGTAATAGGAATGTTTAGAAGAGTGCTAGGGACCAAGCATCCGGATATACTAACTACTATAGCCAACCGAGCAGTTATATACATAAATCAAGGGCGGTAAAAAGAGGCAGAAGAGCTTAGGGGGTAGATAATAAAGACGAGGAAGAGGGTACTTAGGGAGGAGTATCTAGATATGCTAACTAGCATAAACAACCTAGCCTTGACGTACTGGAATTAAGGGCGATAGAAGGAGACTAAAGTGCTTTTTATATAAGTAATGGAGATATCTAAGAGGGTACTTGGAGAGGAGTATCTAAATACACTAACTAGCATAAACAACCTAGTCTTGACGTACTGGAATTAAGGGCGATGGAAGGAGACTAAAGTGCTTTTTTTGCAAGTAATTAAGTCGAGCGTAATGGTGCTTGGGTTAGAGTATCTAGACACGTTGTTAAGTATAAATAATCTTGTACTTACGTTTAAGGCCTAAGGCCGTAACGAAAAGGCTATTTTATTAATGGAAAATTGCTTCTAGCTATAGAAACAGGTCCTTGGTCCCCAGCATCTATGTATAAAATCGTCGCTTGCAGCTTTAAATAAGTGGCAGTTAGAGAACATAGAGATCAGAGTTTAAAGTGACTTTTTCTTAAATGTCACACATTTGTACGTGGCCTAGGCGTAACCTAAAAGAGATTATAAAGTATATAGAGCTGGCAATAAACCCAAGAAACCAGTCTTTCTTGTTTAAAGCGATATACTAAAGATAGTGCATATGCGGAATAGGTTAAGCTGCGTAAGCATGCTTACAAGTAATATCTAACGGTAGTAAAAGTAATTTGGTACTAATTATGGCCACTATAAGCAGGGAGGGTGGCCGACCCGCACTAGCTATACCCTTGTCATTACGCCCCATCTTCGCACCTTGCGGGGCGGCGTAAATACAGTACATTAAGCGCTTAATAAGCGTATTGTATTATTTAAGCAGTGTGGCTACTAAACGCTATAGGGTATTCTTAGATCTAGCTATATTAAGACTAAAGCGCCTTGGTGAGAAGTGGTATAATAATTCTATAAGCGCTTAGGGCGGAAGCCGATTTCGCTAGTAACTGTAGTAGGATTATCTTAATAAAAGGGCGAAGAACGGCTTGCTAATTTTAAAAATAATATTAATACCCACAATATTTTATGTCCTCATATTTAGCAACCTCTTGAAAATGGCTATAATGAAAAATAGTGGCCGCGAAAAGTCGCTATAAGTCTTGCCCTATTGTGCTTACGCTAACCTAAAATAGGTGTAATTAAGGTCTATAGACGCCACTAGTCTAACTTCTGTGCCATTAGATAGAGACGCTAGTCTTTTCTTTATAGAGGACTAAATAAGTCACGGGCTGGCTAACTTATCGCTACTAAGTATACAAAGGTGGAGAACTTATAAGCTTACTATAAGCGAGTCTCTTAACTTTAATCTAATATGCAAAAACTTGTTCCTTTACATATAAGCGATAACGAGATATTCTTGACATAGAGGCAACTAGATAGAAATAAAACACCAAGCTAAGGAAATCCTAATTAACGTCTTAATTCTCAATGCCAAAAGACAAGAATGTAATTGCAAAAATCTTCCTTATAAGAAATTTCTTATACCTTAGACCTTTTAGGATCTCTGTCTATAGTAGAATTTACCTTTCTCTTATATACCCTTCTTCTTAATATCTCTTCTAATAAATCCTCTAATGCCTTTCCTAGTTAATCTCCTTGCTTATACGGTTTGCTCCTCTTAGCTATCTCTATTATAACATCTTTAAGTGGTTTGTATATTTTAGCATAACGGCAAAAGAGACGGGGATTTTTAGCATAGTATAATGCAAGTCTATTTAGTGGTATGTCCACGGCTAAAACCTAGGTAGGATACTGGCATATTACTACAATAGGGCCGAACGTAGATATGAATAATTTATAACTAGGGCTTTAGAGACGTCTTAAGTCCTTTATTATAAAATAAGAAGGCAACCACGAGATAAGATACTTTAGTTGTCTACGCAAAATCATGGCATCGGAAATCGTTAATACTTTAGATAGGGGAGATGCAACTCTAAGAAATGTTATAAGATTAGCTAAGCTATTCCCTGCTTACTTATTAGTATTGCTAAATAAATATAGGGATCTTATAAATATACCTTAAGTTACTGGCAAAATATGTTTAGAAACCGCAACTGTATCCGCTAGTTAAGGCGAGTCTATCTTAGCCTTGCTATAGTCCTTTATTAGCTTAGGTAAGACTGTTTTAGTTTCGCTACGGCCTTCTAGGCTCTTAAGGTAATTGGCGTATATTTCCGTATCCTCTTATATATTACCCTCCATATTGTTGTTAATTTTATGAGAGTTAACCTTATTAGGTGTTTGAGTAGGTGTATAAGGCATCTATTTCTGTATAGGGTTGGAAAGCTATAATTGTTTCTTCTCCCTGCTAACAGATACTATGTCTTTGTTATTAATGCAATTCTAGGATAATTTAAGGTTTCCAGCAAGTTGATAAACAGGTATATTATCTTTAGGGCGATAGCATATTATAATGTTTTTATAAGTACCAATTAAGGACCTATAGGTTATATTAGCAACGTATCCAAGCTTAGTTAAGGTAATATATATAATATCTAGTATTCTTATAAAGATGGTAAGGGATGTATGGTTAAGAGGTTAAATTTAAAGGTAAGTTAAATTAATGGCGGATAAAAACCAGGAGCATGATGTTTATATTTCATTTCTCTCCTAGGGCGGAGTTAGGATAAAAGGTAGAAGGGAAAGATAGAGCATACTAGCCGCCCTTTTCCACCCTATATAGTGTCTGTGGTATAATATTTAGTGGCTGTGATTACTCTTAGCTTATGTATTGTCTACGCCCAAGACTATAGGCGCCTGGAGCGATCTATAAGTAAGGAATTACTTGGAGTAGTTATTAGCTAAGCTGTTACTAAATTTATATAGCTGATGATCCCCAATGGACGCTATACGCCTTAGTAGGGTTCAGAAGCGTTTGCATAAAGTTATAAACTAGAATTGGAAGTTAATAATAACCCCTAATAACGCCTCTCTTAGCAGAAATAGCATTATATAATCTATTTCCGACGCCTATCCTTCCTAGGGCAAGATACTGCCTAAATAGTAGACTTATCCTAGCCAGTTAATCTCGTATATTAACCCCCTATTTGTGGCAAAGGAGCTGTTGGTGCCTCTAGGGTGGTTTAATTAGCATTCTGGCTAAGCCCTTTATAAGCGCTCCACCTTATACGGGCGGTAATTAACTCCTGTTAATCTGCCTTGCGTTAGGGGAGATCTTTTACTTAAAGCGCTAAGCAGCCAGTACTTAGAGGTCTATAGGCTTGTTCTATATCCTAGTAATATTAACCATAATTTCTCCTTAAGTGGTATCTGTAACCCTAAGTACCTATAAGCGCAGTGTCCCTAAATTATTAGCTAGTGAGCAGGCGTTTATAGATAGAGAAACCGACTTTAGAGATAACGGCAACGTAGAGGCGTTAGCTGGTTAGGGAAGTAACTTTAGTAATAAGGATCAAGAATAGGACGCAGAGATATTATGTAATAAAGAAAATAGTTTCAGCACTAAAGATTAAGAAATAGGGGTAGATAGCAATAAAGAGATATTAAGCGACGAGGCTATATAGGCGACGGTTAGATACAGTGGCCTTAGCTTTATAGTCTTAAATCTATAAATATAGGATATAAATATAAAGAAGATTTCTAATAAAAGCTGGTAAAAGGGTTAAAACTTTAGCCTCTTTTTGTTTAGCCTATTGCGAAATAAAATAATATTTTACTATTCCTACCAGAGTCTTTGCCCGCTTGACTTATAGCGAGCTATAAAGCATTTGCGATAATCTATACTTTCACTTAGATGAATTTATTTACTACCTTAAAAGCGATAAGTGAGTAAGTAAGTAAGTGAAAATTTAAAGACTATCTAGCGGCTTGTCTAACTATAAGTCTTAGCCTTAACGGCCTGCCCCCTTAGGGGGGCTATAATCTGTTTACAAAATGAGATAAAGGTCCGGCCCTTTTACCTATCCTTGCTATCTTTGCTTCTTCTTTATTTGCTTCCGCCTTATAGCTTAAAGCACTTTCTTTTACTTAACTGTTGTGGTACCCTAACCGCGACAACCAATCTATTAGATCTTTTACGCCTTCCCCTACTAACTATACTCCTAGGTTTTTCCTTGTACTCTTTAGCATGTACTCTACTAACCTGCTTCCGTTAAACATTTTGTATTTTAGATAATGACCTCTTTCTTAAGGTTTACCGCACTTATACTGTACTTCTCCCTTCCCCTTAAGAAGCCTGTGCTTGTTTAATCTGCCTGTCTCTGTCTGCTTCGCGAGCGCGTATTTTACTAGGTCTCTTTTTCCTTTTAGCCTAGGGATTTTCCCCCCTTTTACTTTCTCTATTTTTTTATAGTCTGGGTGGGGGATCCTGTCCTCCTATATATAACCTATTCTCCTATTTTTCCTTTCTATGCATTGGCTTTCTAGCCACGTATTAGATCCTTCTTTGATTTCTTCTGTTTCTTTAGCTATAGGTAGTTCTTCCCTTTCTATACTAGTGTACTTAGGGCATCTATCTAACAGGAAGAATTTATATACTCTAGGGTTTAGGCCTCTTAGTTTTATAATGGCTTTATAGCTTATTCTTGGGGTTCCTTATCTACTTAACTCCCTACCTACTAACTTGTTATCTATATAGAACAAAACAAGCCTGTTTTTAATCTCTCCTTTAGCTTTATAAGCTCTTATAAGTGCCCTTAAGCCTGTGTCTATACTGGTGTTATAGGGTCCCGCCTATACCTCTTCCTTAGCTATTACCCTTAATAGCTAATCCCTAACTTGGTATCAGGCTGCTCCCTTTTTAATAGATATAAATACCTACCTTGTCCCCATGGGCTGTCTGAGGTAGCTCTTTTCTAGGTTAGGCTCCTCTATCCTCCTTATATAGATAGGGTGTAACTTTGCCTTTTTAGTCTAGGGTTCTTCTATATTCTTAGTTACGTAGTTCCTTAACTTATATATCCTAGAGGCTCTTGCCTTCCTCTAAATAGTAGGGTAATCTATAGTGACTCTATTTAGCCTTAGGGAGGCCTTATCCTTTAGGTTTTCTAAAATATCTTTTATCTTTAGGACTTCTATCTCCTAGTCTAGCACCTTAAGTGGGACGCTCTTATCCGCTCCTAGGGCGAACCGTTTGCATGCCTTTAACGGTTTCTCTAGCTCTTTAACTAGACTCGCCTATCTCTAGGCCTTTGTTTCGCCTTTGTTGTTTTCTCTACCCTTTTACTACACTTCGGACCTGTACGTTAGCGTAGGTACTAGTATTGTTTTAATTATCTTAACTAAGGCCTCTATTCTTATTCCTATCTTTAATAATAGGTTCCTAATTAATCTGGCTACTCCCTAGCCTACTGCCGTTCTTCTTACTATGTGGGACTTGAAGCTTAACTTATTATCTATAATAATTCCCAGGTACTTAATCTCTCGGCTTATTTTAACTAGGCTCCCTGCTATAATAAGCTTCACTTGCCTTAGGGGTTCCGTTCTTACCCTATAGAAAGTTATCGCCTCTATCTTAGCTAGATTAACCTCTAGGCCTACCTACCTAATTTCCTCTGCTAGAGTGTTGGCTTCCATCTCTGCGTTTACTAGGGACTCTTCCGCTGTATTCCCCTACGTTATTATGGCAACGTTATCTGCGTATAAGTATCTTAACCTATGCCCTATTATTATAGGGCTTAGTAGAAGGCTAAATAAGACCAGCAATATAGGCGAGCCCTACACTAGTCCGTTGTTTAGGTATATGCTATTCCCTTTTACCTGTCCCCTCCTAGGGTGGACCGTTCTGTTGCTTATAAAGTTAACCACCAGCTTAACTACGTTCTTGGGTACCCCCTTATCTTAAAGGACCTTATACACGTAGTTCTTTTTCGCCGTATTAAAGGCTCCTCTAATGTCTATGTATACCAGCGTTTTCTATATCTTGTGGCTATTTTTGCCTTCCTATTTTATTTTTAAGTTGGCCATTATCCTAAGAGCTACGTCCGTTGTGGACCTCCCTGGGATGCCTCCTGCTTGGTTTTCTCTAAACCACCCTTTTGTGAGTCTGGTTTCTCCGAGCTACTTGGCTAGAGCCCTTTTAAGCCCCTTGCTGGTTATTAGGAGTAGTGCCACTAGTCTCTACCCTTTTGCTGTACTTAAATCCCTTCTTAGCTTAGGTATAAGGACGAGTTCCATGTCCCTTATAGAGGCCTTGCCCTCTCTTAGGTCTTTATTAACTAGGTAATAAACCTTGTTTATATCCGGTTCTAACTATTTAAGTATATTTACTGTAATCTTGTCTTAACCTGGCGCTTTACTCTTTGCTTTTAAAAACCTGTCCGTAACTTCTTTAAGCGAGAGGTCTGTCTACTTAGCTGGGGCCTTTAGTCTTCTTAACCTGGTCCTAAAGTCCTCTTTTATGTTTAGGGCTCCTATCTCTTTTAGTTTTACTAGCGCCTTCGTGATAAGTATAACCTGGGTCTCCTTTAATTCTCCTTTATATCCTACTAGCTGCCTAGGGGCCCTAGCTTATATATAGTTCCTCTACTTTGTAAGTTTATAGATGTCTTGCTTGGACCTTATGTCCTAAATAGCCTTGTTCTAGAAGGCCGCTCTTACTCTCTTTACCCTACCCCTTAAGGCTCTCCTTTTTTTGGCCCTGCTAACTAGATTAGTTAGGGGGTCTCTTTCTTGAACTTTTCTAACTATCTTGGTAAGGTCTTTGTTTTACTATAGGGTCTCTTTAACTGCGGTCCTCTTTTCTACTAAGTTCGCCTTGATAACTTTTGCTAGTCCATCTATCTATTCTGCTAGCGATTCTCCCTCTTGGTTCTACTGTTCTTTGTATTTTTATATATTAACCTTTATCCTCGTCCTAAACAACTTTCTCCTAACTAGAGCCGTCCGCGCCTATATTACCCTATAGTTTAAGCCGGACTGTATCTTATCTAGTCCCCCTAACGCCCTGGCCATATTGCTAAAAACAAAGTCTAAGGTCGCGGTCCCTCTTATTGGCGTTTTAGTGTTACTTAATAGGTTAAGCCCTGCCGCCTACTTATTTAGAGTAATTAATCTCTAGGCTCTTCCTCTGTTCCAGCGGAAGGACCTATTAAAGTCCCCTATTACCACCACGTCCCTTTCTCTAGTTGGTATGTTTTTTACTACCTTAGCGGTCGGGCCCTTATTCTTTTCCTCTAGGTGGACGTATATGTTGAACACCTTAACACCCTCCACTTTAACTCCTATTACGTCTCTCATCCTCCTCTCTAGGGCCTTCGCCCTAAGGCCAGTTTTTATAAAAGTTAGAGATCTTAGTCTCTCCTTCCCCTAGTCTTCTAATGGACTATACATCTTATACCTGTCTGGTGATATTATGACCTTATTTTAGGCCTCCAGTACCGCTGGTTCTTATAATAGGATAATATTTGTTTTTCTATCTACTACCTGTGCCAAGAAGGCCACTTAGGCCTGTCTTAACCTGGCTATATTGTTGCCTAAAATATTTAGTTCTATTCTGTGGGGCCTTTTCCTTTATTAGACTTTAACCCGGTAGGGTTAGCCTTCTTAGCTTCTTTTATAGTTACCTCTTTAACTTTTGCTTTAAGATTGGCCTTGACCTGTTTCCTCTTCGCCTAAATAATCTATTTGCTTGGGTAGTGCTACTAGTCTCCTGTTCTTTTTGGTCTGAGTAGGCATTTTGGGTCTAAGCTCTTGTGTCCGCCTAGGTAAGTAGCGTACCTTATTTCTCTATTACATGCCCTGTGCTCTACCTTTCCACAGTTTTTACACTTGCTTTCTTTTCTGTAAAGGCTAATATAAAACAACTTGCAGTTCCTACAGAATCTTGGCCTAGTCTTGTCCGTGATTTTTACTGCACTAACTCTATCCCCAAACAGTGTAGTGTTTCTTTTAACCTCCATAGCTTCGCCAGTAAAGATAATTATATTATACTTCTCCTTACAGCCGGCTAACTTAATTACGCATACCTTCTTAATATCCGTGGGTCCTTAGTTCTTCTCCACCTTATATCTTATATTACTTTTAGTAAGCGCAGCCTAGCTGCCCTTTACTATTTTTAGCCTTGTTACCCTCTAAAAAGGAACTTGTTCCATCTCTCTCCTATCTACACAACTATTACCTCTGTGGCTGCTTTAATAATCTCCTATTTGTTGACTAATAACTTAGCAGCTTGTTCTAACTTAACTAGAATTGCCACCGCGTTCCTAGTTATATTAGCCTATATAACTCCTTTATTCTCTTCTTCTGTTAGGCAACCCCTAACTATATATTTAACTACCACTTCGTCTAGTCTTGTTCCCTTAAATTATAGGAAAATATGTGTGTCTTTCCCACTTCCTGCTTTTGCTAACGTTCCATTGGCAGCTTTTTTCTTCTTTAACTGGTTCTGAGGTCTAAAGCTCTTCTTTAGTATATGCGTCTAAAGGGGGGTAGCTAGTGTATGGGCACCATCGTTTTTACCTTTCTTCTTTTTACTTATTAAAGCTGCGTTGTTGGGGGCCTCGCCTCTATGTGCGTCTTTAACTGGCTATGGCTTGCGTGCTTATGTTTTCTTCTTATTAAAGGGTATTAATAACTTACCGCCACTTTCTAGATCCTTTTTACACCTCTTTTTTAGGGGAGTCTGTTTTGCCCTAAAGGAGGAGGCCTAGTTAATTATATCCGTAACTATTATAAACACTTTCTTTATGGTCTTACCTAAGTTTATTTAGGTTAGCCTTTCTATATTCTGGAAGTTATTAGCTAAATATTTAGCGAACGTTTTAAGGACTGCTTCTTTTCTTAGCTGTGATTTTTCTTTATTTTTCTGGATGGCTAGGACATCGGCAAAATATGGTACCCTTTCAATGGCCTCAATGGTTGGTGGTTAACGCAATTGGCGCGCAGTTGAGGTCATTTGGCAACTCGACCGACTAGCCTATGTCGTGTTTTTTTGACACGCAGCCTGCGCGCAGCCTGCGCGCAACCTACGCGCAACCTGCCAGTAATCTGCGCATTTGGTAACCATAATTATATTTACCTCTTTTATACTAATAATATATTTTAAATAAATAAAAGCTACTTTAAAGCTATTTATAAGGCTAGCAAAATAAATAATATTATTTTAGATAATTTAATATAATATAGCGATAGTTCTCTTCTACCTATCTACCTATTAACTTACCTACCTGCCTATATCGCCTACCTGTCTGCATTGCCTACCTATTTACATCTGCCTACCTATCTATATCTACCTACCCATTAGCATCTGCTTACCTGTCTACATCTGCTTGCCTATCTATATCTACTTACCTGTCTGCATTGCCTACCTGTTTGCATTACCTACCTATTTACATTGCCTACCTATCTACATCGCCTACCTATTTGCATCTGCCTACCTATCTATATCTGCCTACCCGTCAGCATCTGCCTACCTATCTGCATCTGCTTGCCTGTCTGCATCTACTTACCTATCTGCATCTGCTTGCCTGTCTATATCTGCTTACCTGTCTGTATCTGCCTACCCATTAGCATCTCCCTATTTGTGCCTACCTGTCTGTGCTATCTTGATTCGATCAATCGATTAAATCGTTTATAGTGCTCGTTAGCTAGTCGTTATTGTCTAGCTCTGGCGACGGTTGTCTAGTTCTAGCGACAGTTATCTAGTTCTAGCAACGGTCATCTAGTTCTGGTAACGGTCGTCTAGTTTTGGTGACGGTCGTCTAGTTCTAGCGACGGTCGTCTAGTTCTAGCGACAGTCGTCTAGCTCTGGCGACGGTCGTCTGGTTCTAGCGACAATCGTCTAGCTCTAGCGACAGTCGTCTAGTTCTGGCGACGGTCGTCTAGCTCTGGCAACGGTCGTCTGGTTTTGGCGACAGTTATCTAACTCTAGAGACGGTCATCTGGTTCTGGCGACGGTCGTCTAGCTCTAGTGACGGTCGTCTGGTTCTAGCGACGGTCATCTAGTTCTGGCGACGGTTATCTAGCTCTGGCGACGGTCGTCTAGTTCTAGTGACGGTCGTCTAGCTCTAGCGACAGTTGTCTGGTTCTGGCGACGGTCGTCTAGCTCTAGCGACGGTCGTCTGGTTTTGGCGACAGTTATCTAACTCTAGAGACGGTCGTCTAGTTCTAGCGACGGTTGTCTGGCTCTAGCGACGGTCATCTAGTTCTAGCGACAGTTGTCTAGCTCTAGCGATAGTCGTCTGGCTCTGGCAACAGTCATCTGGTTCTAGTAACAGTTATCTAGTTCTAGTGATAGTCATCTAGTTCTAGTAACAGTCCTCTACTAGCTGCCGTTCTAGTGCCTCCCTAGGTAGGGAGGATGTAAGGAAGGAAAGAAGGGTAAAAAATAAGGTGGCTATATAGGCAGAGACGTGTAGACGCTATTGGGAATATAGCGGGGACCCAATATAGAGCTTTGTGTAGAGCCTCCATACACAGAGCTTTACGCAGAGCCTTGTGCAGAGCCTCTATACGTAGAGCTTCGTATAGAGCTGCGTGTAGAGCTTTATGTAGAGCCTCCATATACAGAGCTTCGCGCAGAGCCTCATGCAGAGCTTCGTACAGAGCTTCATATAGAGCTTCGTGCAAAGCCTCTGTACGTAGAGCCTCGCGCAGAGCCTCGTGCAGAGCCTCCATACGCAGAGCCTCGCGCAGAGCCTCGTGCAGAGCCTCTGTATGTAGAGCTTCGTGTAGAGCTTTGTGCAGAGCTTCGTGCAGAGCTTCGTGCAGAGCTTCATGCAGAGCTTCGTGCAGAGCTTCGTGCAGAGCCTCTATACGCAGAGCTTCGTATAGAGCTTCGTACAGAGCCTCTGTACACAGAGCTTCGTATAGAGCTTCGTGCAGAGCCTCCGTACGCAGAGCCTCGCGCAGAGCCTCGTGCAGAGCCTCTATACGTAGAGCTTCGTGCAGAGCCTCGTACAGAGCCTTTATACGTAGAGCTTCGTGCAGAGCTTCGTGTAGAGCTTCATGCAGAGCTTCGTGCAGAGCGTCGTATAGAGCGTCATGCAGAGCCTCTATACGTAGAGCTTCGTGCAGAGCCTCTATACACAGAGCTTCGTGTAGAGCTTTGTATAGAGCTTTGTGTAGAGCTTTATATAGAGCTTCGTATAGAGCCTCGTGCAGAGCCTTGTGCAGAGCCTCTAAGTAATAAAACTATATAAGATTATATAAGATTATATTAGATAATATATAATAGTTAAATATATAGTATATAACTTTACCTTAATTACATGTTAAAAAATATATAGTTACCTTTTAAAGTTGCTAAGTAGGTTAATTGCGTATTAAGAAATATAGTTAGCTTTTAAAGTTGTTAAGTTAGTTAATTGTATATCAAGTTAGTTGAATTACGTATTAAGTTAGTCAGTTGCATATTAAGTTGGTTAAATTGTATATCAAGTTAGTTAATTACATGTTAAGTTAGTTAAATTATATATTAAGTTAATTAATTGCGTATTAAGTTAGTCAAATTGCGTATTAAGTTAGTTAATTGCATGTTAAGTTAGTCGAATTACGTGTTAAGTTGGTTAATTACGTGTTAAGTTAGTCAAATTGCATGTTAAGTTAGTTAATTATATATTAAGTTGGTTAAATTGCGTATTAAGTTAGTCAATTGCGTGTTAAGTTAGTTAATTGCGTGTCGAGTTGGTTAAATTGCATGTTAATTACGCGAAACGCGAAAATTAAAGTCTACTTAAATCTTATCCTGCGAATATTTTCCCGATGGAGGGATCTTAGTAAGGCTAAGGGTTTTGGTTCCTTTAGAGGCAGCTTAGTGGTTTCTCTCCCTATGCCTATTTTGACTATCCCTTCTATAGTTTTTCCTGTAGCTGTTTCTTAACCTGCTATAACTGTGTGTCCTACTTCCTCCTGCCTAGTTTAGAGGGGTTCGTCCTCTTCTCTAAGGGGTTCCGTGTCCGCCTCCTCCTTAACTATAGTTATTACCTCATCCGGGTAGAAGGTCCCCTGTAGGTATTAGGAGCTCTTATAAGATAGAAACAGCTTCCTAACCAGTATATTGTCTACCTGCACTAATCTCCATGGAGTTGGCCTGTATGGGGTGTTTTTAATTATTGCCTTTAGGGTTCTTAGTCTTCCCGTTTTGGCCTTTACTATATTCTCTCTCATTTCTTCGTCCTAGCTACGGTGGAAGCGGCAACTTCCCTTATAGCTAGCGCTGTTGCAATAATCTATTATAATGCAGTTCTTGCACGACTCCTTATAGTAGTTATATCTCTCTTTAAGTCTTTTCTTAAATGTCTAGTTCCTGTGACATTCTTTTCCTCCTCTGTATCCCTACTAATATTTATATAGTTAACCCATTATGTCCATCTCTATCTTTCTCTTAACTTTGTCTTTCTTTTGTGGCTTTCTTTATAATTAGCTATAATTTAAGCAGACAATATAACTTATTCTATAGTGTTTTCTTTTTGTTTAAATTATTTCTCTACTTATAGTATATAGCGGTTGTTTATCTATTCTGGTGTAGTAGGGAGGGGTAGTTAGGTTACGCGAGGGGGCTTAGACTTATGGCTACGCTTATAGGGCTATTTACGTGGGAACTTCTTTAAGTATGTGTAAGGGGGCTTTAAGTTGTTGCAAAGTTCATAAAAGTCTTTATGTGGGAACTCCTTTAATGTTTCTAGATTGGGAATTATATATTTCTTTTTTTTGTAGTTTTAGTATTTTCCTAATATTTGCTTCCTATTTACGCTAGGCGTTAATAGAGGGCGCTAGTCCGGATTACCTAGCTCACGCAACCACCCCCTACTTGTATGATTGCCCTGCTTACACAATTGCCTAGCTTATACAATCGCCCGGCTCGCACGATTACCTAGCTCGCACAATTACCCAGCTCACACGATTACCTAGCTTATACAATTACCTAGCTCGCATGATCACCTAGCTCGTAGGATCGCCCAGCTCGCACGAGTATCTAGCTTACACGATTGCCCAACTCGCATGACTACCTAGCTTATAGGATTGCCCAGCTCCCATAAGCACCATGCTTACACAATTACCTCACTTGCATAATTACCCCGCTCGCATAATTACCTAGTTCGCATAATTACCTAGCTCGCACGATTACCCAGCTCACATAATTACCTAGCTCGCATAATTACCTAGCTCATAGGATCGCCTAGCTTGTAGAATCAAAACTGCGAAGTTATTAAACTATTAATACCCTATTTACACGCTAGGTGTTAATTAGAGGGCGTTAGGTTAGATTACCCTACTTATATAACTACCTAGCTTATAGGATCCTCTAGCTTCTACGACCTTCTGGCTTGCAGGACCTAAGCTACAGCTACTAAATCTGTTAAGATCCTGGCTATACGTTTAAAGGGCGCTACGTTTCGGATTAATCCGCTTTAGAGTAATCCCTAATTAGAGCTTTCCGGTTTTAGCTTAGCTCGCTGTTACATATACCTATATACTAATTTGCCGACACCTAATTAATATCCCCTACTGCGAAGCGAGATATATACCGAGCCGGGATATATAAGGGGTACTTTAACTTTTAGTAACTCAATCTCTTTACATATATTAATATTTGCTACAGTTCTGCATATACTTTATACTATAGCTATTTATAAACGTCAACAACCTCTCCTACCTAAAAATTACGATTATATTGTTGCCATTATGCTTAAGTTACAGAGATCGTTCTTATTGCGTAAAATAGTATTCCTTCGCTATAGGACTACTTATAAGCTCTAAACACTTAAAATATATAGAGAGAGTATTACCTAAACTGGAGAGCCTAAAAACAATGTAGTAAGCTATTATTAGCCTAGTGTCTACTGTCGCGCGTAAATTTATACAAGGTTACTACCCTAGTTGGTACTTCCTATTAGACCTGTTAGGGATCCTAGGCCAAGCCAATACTGTAACTAAATATATATAAGCAAGCCAAGGTTAACCTATGGCTTGTAGTATATATAGCTGGTATTTCTTGTAACCTTAAGGCTAAGCCCTACGCGGTTTAGAATGGTAAGAACACCTAGCCCAACGCTATCAAGCTTAAAGAATGCTGTAGGCTATTTAGTATGCCACCCAGGACTAATAGGCGACATTATTATGGGGTGCTGGCAAGGCAGGTTTATAAGTGCAGATAATATTCTTAAAGGTGTGCCACTTATTAATCTCCCTTAACTGTTATATACTAACGCCGTTTAGCTATTAACTTCTATGGTAGAACCTATCCCTTCGCTCCTCCCCTCCTTAAGATAACTATTACAGTTTTAGTTCTTAGCTTACTTATATTCCTTATCTATAGATTAGCGAGGCGATAATAAATTGGGAGGATAGGGCTGTATAATAAGCGTAGAGTGGGCATTTCCTAGGTTTCTTAGAACTGCTAAAGGTAATTGTTTGTCTATTTACCCCTTTAGCTAGTATAGGATTGTTATAAGGGCCAGTTGCCGCACTACTATTCTAGTAGTAATTGTATGATTGTCTAGGGAAGGTGTGGTTCTGCTTACATTTAAAGTATAAGTAGGGGTTGTCAACGTAGGTACACATTTTGCTTAAGTTAAGGTATGTCTCTATACTTAGGGACGGACGTTAGATAAGCTAAGTTAGCCATCTTATACCTAAGAGCATTAGTTATAACAGTACGCCCCTAGCCAGCTCTTAACGCTAATAACATAGAGCGCCTGTATTGGTTAGCTAGGATATAGCATATATTAAGTGTCTACGGGTCGCTAGATTTTGGAGGTACAATTACTATATATATTAATAGCTGCCTAGAAAACCTTGTTGGTCAACGCACGTTAATAGGAGGGTATAGTTAGATTTTATCAATCGCATAACAAGCTAGTACGTTGGATTAGGCCGCTTTAAGTGCACTTTATGGTCCTATTAACCCTTCTCCTATAAGTGCACTTGGCTTAGCACCCACGCGCTACTAATAAGGCCATTACTAACTTCCTATAACTATTAGGGCTGTGGCGTTGCGGAACCTTTCCCCCCTATGGACGCTTAGAACATATAAAATCCGCTTTAGTAACTATAACCAATAAAAACTAGTAACTGCTAGACACACCTCTAAAGTAGCACCTATTTATTATTCCTATATAATCTATATAATATTTAGGAACTTCTTAAGGCCTATAGTATATCTAAATTCCATGTCTTAATGTCTCCTATCCTTCCTATAATATTTTCTTAGTAAATATCTCTTATTAGGTCTTACCCCAATTAAGGTTAAGCAGCATCTCCTTTAAATATTAAACTTTCTCCAGATCGTCATAAGCGTTGTATTAATTAATAAGGTTTTAGAAAGCCTTATCTTCTTTATTATCTATTATCAACCTATAGTCTTCAAAATGAGAGTAAATAATATCGCGTTGTCTCTTGAATTCCTTCTTCCAGTTATTACTGATTTTACTCTATTTTAGCGTTAGAAGCCAGATAAGCTATAATATATAAAGCTACAATATATAAAGCTACAAAAACTTACACACAAAGGCTGGCAATCGCTCTATATATTATATACGGAACACATTGCTAGGGACACAATTTTATGGATATTAGAAACGCTAGGGGAGTGTTCTTAAAGCCAAGCGTATAACTGTCTTCAATTAACCATATGCTGTATCCTTAACCTTAACTCGGACAAATTAAAAGACTAAAAATGTTAAAGAATAAAGAGATTTGTGCGAAAGTATGCGTAGGTCTAAAATTGGAGGCGTTAAATTACCTAGAAAACAAAAATAGAACGCTAATTACCTGCAAAAAAATTCATCAGCGGGCTATTACAGGTATAGAGGCGTTTGGATAGCTAAGCTGGCAAGTACTAGAGTACTAGATTATACTAATATCCTCCTAACTTTAAGCTAAGTAATAGGCTTAAAGTATGGGGCTATATACTAGGGCCTAGTTCTAGTCCTAGTTATACACAGGAGCTAGATATACGTCTTATATTAATAAGTAGGAGGGAGTTAAGTTATGGGGTATATACTATTCCGTCTACAATATATTTTACAGCCTGCATATTAATCGCCGGTTTACATTATTCGTGTAGCATACAAGATGGGTGCTATAGGGTATATAGCAGCGAAACAAGGCATATTATCTGCATGCGCACCTTAGCTATAACTGTATATGTTAATATTGGAGATTAATATAAACGTTTTCTATCTGGCTCCTTGTCTCTCTATTAACCCTTTAAAAGCCCAATCTCTATAATAAAGTCCAGTATGAATGAGCCTCCTTGAGTAAGAAAACTTAGAAGTAGGGGCGCTGCTAGCGTTAATATATAAACTACTTAGAAAACTGCAACAACCTTTCTAAGCAACACCCCTCCACTCTTACGCCTTATAGGGTCTATAACACATAGGTCACCCATCTGTATCTCTTATAGGATTATATTGCTTAGTCAATACCTAGGGTTAATTGGTTAATTTGCTTGCTTCCTCCCCAAACGCTATATTTAGTGAAGCTAAAACTTAAGTTAGTATAAGTGTTCTAACCGTAATACAATAAAACTAATAATGAGCTTTCCTAACGGCTTATACGATATGCTAATTAAGGATTTTAGTGGCTACCTGGAGTATATTCTTAGCCGCTAGCAGCTTGTTTAAACGCTTTAGAAGCTCCTCCTGTTTATTTATAGAAACCTTAAACCAAGTAGAGCATATTGAATGTGATAAGCAAAGTTATTTAGCTTCCTCCTATATAAGTATCTGCCGATCTTTGTTACTAAGAGTTAAGGCTATTCTTATATCCCTACTTACCAGGAACCGCTTCTATTAAGTTTTGGAATATCTAGCAATAGCCTATATATTACTAGCTTTGGACCTAGCGGTGAGACTTATTATACATGGTGGCGTTAAAATAAGAAGTTGGTGTTGCTACATAGAGTGCCGTTTACTGAGGTGGGGCTATTAACCCTATTAACTCTGTTAACCCCATTAACCCTATTAACTATATCAACTACGTCAACCTAATTAACCGCTAGCAATATAAAACTAGCTAACGCCACTAGTCTCCGCTTCCGCCTTCTCCTAATGTAGCCAATAAAGTTATAAATATAACAATAGGTCGGTCTGTATAACGATACTATATTAATACCTCTTTGGGTGCGCTAACCCTATATTTACCTTTATTTACTGGTTCTCTTTACGTTCCAATAGGCTTATTCTACAGGTGGCTCTATATTACTCTCTTCATTATAAGCCTATAACAATTATCCTGTTTTATTATAAGACACTCTTATTAGCGCTAGGGATGTAGCAGCTAATAATAAATATGCAAGGACTATACAAGCCACGAGTTGGGTAGCCCCTGTCTTAGATATTATTATGTTAATTAAAAGTTAATTAGAAGTAAAGAATAAGAACTCTATCTATTAAAATATGGCTCTAGGGCCTCTATATATATAAGGGAGGTATAGGAACAAAAGGGGGG
>Ga0307507_10001600_pt1 | contig 50115 bp, 50 predicted proteins | sample 7_EM_MG_FD_207223 | JGI IMG/M metagenome (GOLD analysis project Ga0307507, IMG submission 207223) | Populus trichocarpa ectomycorrhiza microbial communities from riparian zone in the Pacific Northwest, United States - 7_EM | ecosystem: Host-associated > Plants > Roots > Unclassified | place... | reverse complement strand
GGTATGTAACGAGACTAAGTACCGGAGGCTTAGACTAAGTTGTTGTAACAAACTTCTTACTATATCGCAACTACCAAGTAGTTCCTAATAGCTAAGTACATTTGGTTTTATTGGATTCTCGAAGCGAACTGAAGAAGTAACTGTTCAACCAAGTATATTGAAAACTCTCTCTGTCGAAGTCTGCTTTCTCTAAGTTCGGAGAATAGCAGGTCTTAAATATACTTGTCAGGCTAACCAGAGCCTTGTAAACAATAACCATAAAGACTCCCAAACGGTAGTCTTGAAACGTTACATAAAACATATCAAGTATCAAACGATATCTTAATACAATAAATAAAACATACTGAGTATCAAACGATACTCGAAATCAAACATAAAACATCATGAGTATCAAACTCAATCATCAAACATACTGAGTATCAAGCGATACTCGAAACCAAACATAAAACATCATGAGTATCAAACTCAATCATAAAACATACTGAGTATCAAACGATACTCGAAACCAACCAGTAACCCGTACCGGTTACAAGCGGTTTGCCTGACGCCAGATATGTTTTTGCTGATGCCTGTGGAGCGAACCCCATCTTATCCAAGCCCTAGGCCAGTACATCTCAGACACCAAAACCAGCTTCTCACCGGATATGGTCCCCAACCGCCTTGCCCCCCCTTCCCCCTTCCCCCCTGCCCTAGAACCTGCCTCGTCCCCTGTAGAGGATCAATTTTCTTTATGGGTTTTATTACTTTGTTTTATCCATCCTTTTGTAAAATTTCCCCATGTGATAAACGAGTAAGATTGGCTTCGCGTTATTTTTTCCTTGCATTTAAATTTCCTTTGAAAATAGTCGGCATATGGTTTTTGCCGTGAAGTATTTTCAGTCACCGTGGAGGATTGGGAATCAGGTTTTGTTTGTTGTTTTGTTTTGATTTATAGGTTTTGATTTTTCCATAGCTAGCGCTGCACGAAGCTTCTTGTACCTAAAAAACAATGAACGCATGATAAAAAATAAAATAAAAAAAGAGCACGGATACACCACAAGTGGTGTAAGGATTTGAGAGAGGGAATGACTATTGTGATTAGATTGAAGGGCGTTACCCCAGAAATGGGAATCGTTGAAGGAGCAGCTGGAACCGGAAACTCGACACACCTAGTCCACATTTTTTCGAGGCCGACAGATACTTGCTCGGTGATGTGTTGCTACCCGGCTTGTTTCTCTTTCAATAGCTCTATCGCCATCCTAACCTGAGGAAAATCCAACTCCTTTCCATGAGGCAGTGACCCTTGGCAGAGAGACCGCCGCGAATGCGATCATTGTATCGATGCATAATGGGAGGCCAATCAGCTGATGTTGGATCAATGACTCCTCTAAAACAACTGCAAGCGCCGATGCCGCCGAGTTTATAGAGATATTTGCGCAATCCTTTCTCAGCGGGCTGGGGTTAGTGAAGGTGGCAGCCGAGGGCCCCGTGTGATGTCAATGAATTCAGCTGGAGCTTGGCAAAGTCGTAATGGAGAACAACGACCTTTGCTGGATAATCGCCTACAAAAGTGTTCGTTTCCATCAGACGTTGGTCAGCATCAGTAACAACTTAAATTCCATATCCTTGCCAGCAGGAAATATAACCCTGTGGTGCGGGGAGAGGGGGATTATCCATACGGAGGTCAAAAAACCTACCAATTCGAGTACGCCATGAATTACGCCAATTATCCAACTGTTGGTTGGATCCCACCAGCTGCGATAAACTCATGTCCGAAATCTCGCCCTCGAAGCAATTGATCAGAGCCATGATGACAAACAAATTGAAACAATGAGACCTGACGAGTCTTTTTTCACCCTCAATAGCGAGACTTGATTCCAGATACAGCTTGTACTTGCACATGGGCTCATGATCATGGATGACCAGTGAGCGCCCATACGAGAGTGAAAAATAGCAATGCCAAATATACAACGGGTACCAAATCCGAGCTCGCTCGGAGTGTTCAGCTGATTCTACGCAGGCCTTTCAGATGGACTGGTTAATTCCCATCGCAGTTGCAATATGAATAGCATGACCAAACACCTTCCATGAAAGTTCTGTCGACCAGAAGGTTCCGATGAGGAGTGCGCGGAAATCATCCATCTGATAACGGTCGAACACGGATGAAGAAACGAGGGTGAGAAACTCTCGAGATAGATTCGAAGAGAAGTGGTGGTGACCGTGGTGTTGAGGAAGATGTAATGATGACAGTGAATATCGCAGCGGGTAGCAAACATGAATCAGCACAGGCAGCCTCCAGAGCGCTATGCGTCAGAACGACATCAAAGAGAATCCCTGAATCTGCGATGGAATTAGCTTGGATGATAAGCCCTAACGTTAAGTATTCTCGGCGACAGGGAAAAAATAATGAAAGAAATAACAAACTATTGAGCAGAGCATCCAAGGCCATATGGGCCTACTGGACACCTCCCCCCATTCCGTATATCCTCCTCTTCCCCTCCCTCCTCTTGTTCAATTTCATGCTTGAGGTAGTATGAAAGAGTCGAAACATTTCCCCCTATATCAGGTTACACGGCAAAATATCTGCTACATGTGTAGAGGTTTGCCATTGAATTCTGACGGGAGAAGCTCCCAAGTTAAATTAGGCAAGTGGAAGTGGAAGCTTTGCATTGTCAATAGTGCTACCTCAGCTTGCATGATGGGCCGCGAGGGAACAAAGTCGCCGTCCGGCTCGGAAGAGTGAAGTTATCCGACGGGAAGGGTAACCCTGAATTCTTGAAAGTTTGTTACCTCTTATAGCGACCCCACGGGATTCGAAAACAGTGAGTACCTATCACGCTCCTCCGTCTTGACCTTTTCCAGATAGCTATCTGGATATCTAACTTACGATGCCGTCGCTGTATCTCTCTGAGGTTGAATACCGCTCCCTGCTGGTGGCTGAGGCGGAAAATGAAACCGGAGAATCTAGTGGGTATAAATACGCCGTCAAAAGGCGCATGCGATTGATCTATAGGAGGTCTTCGACAGCACTCTTGAGTTGTGTAGTATGATATTATCGTGCCTAAGGTGCTTCCACCTATGAACAATTCAGAATTAGCTTCATTATTCCCCCAAGTAATAAGATTTCTCTTTCTATCTCATGGTGGGCACGCAGAGGGGCATGGATACAGTTTGTCGTAGTAGGGAATTGGAGGCAGCAAGCTCCGAGGGCTTTGTTTTGCAGGCGTTGTTTTTGTCTTCCCGGTTGACTTCTTTAGCTATTTCATTGTTAGCTGTGGATTGGAATTGCAGGGGGAGGGAGGAAACCGGGAGGGGGGGGGACAGTAACTGCTGCATCCTCCACAGCCCATCCAATTTCATTACCGTGGCTTTACTATTCGGTATTGGTTAGCAGACACTAGTCCAAAAAGGGTTTGCTAGGAATCCATGGGGACACCAGCATATCCATATCCTATATAATCCCATTCCTATCATAGTAACAAATAAGAACTTGGTTTTAGTAGTTCTTTCCATTTTTCCTACGACTGCAAACCATCTAAGACTATCAAAAGATCGCAAATCACTATAACGATGCATTTGGAATATCTTCTATCAAGATATTTTTCGAATAAGATGCATGACTAAGTGTTAGTCGTCTTGGGTTCCATCATGGAGTTCATTGGATTCCAAACACTTTCCAGGTAAGTTTGCAACCCAGGGTTGTCTAATAATTTTCTTAATTATTTTGTGCCTTTCAGAGAGAGTATACTACAGAAGAAACAGCGAGGCCTAGCAATTTTGCATCTGGAAGAGATGGAGCAACTGTGTCCTCTACTCCCAGATCCTGTACTCTGAATGCAGTTGCTGGGAGGGCGAGAAGGGTGGAGCTCGTAGGAACTACTGATTTATTTCCTTTAAAAATAGACCTAACAGCGATTATTATCTCGCTGCTATGCATGCTACAGCAAAGGAAGAAAGTAGAGCCTCTGAAATCTTCCAGAAGCATACCGACTCCTATGTTAAATGGTTTATGGCATTCTGTATTGGGACAATGCTCTTAGGAGTTGGTGGAGTATGTCTTCTACTTCATCTTCTCTTCTGGCTACTAACACTCCTAGCTTATTCTAAAACTCTATCAGTATGATGTTGACCAAGATGAGAAGTTGCCGACTATGTTCAGGAGGCAGTAGGGGCTTCAGAAAGGGTAATAATGGCCAAACTCGACAATGTGAAAAAAATGGAATTTGCGCAAAAATAGACATTTTTTTTGTGAATCAAACCATGTTGAAAATAGATATGCTGGCAACGAAACTGGACCTCTACTTGGACCAGCAAAAAAAGCAACACTGATTCTAAAGTTTTACTTTTAGAACCAGCATTGCTTTTTTATTTGGTAACAATTGCTGGGATGGGCTCGTTTGGCTGAGGGGTGGACATGGGCAGGTGGGGGGGTATATTTATTGTGGACTCAAATGCAGAATGTAATGAACTGATTCTGTTAACAATCTAGTGAGACCGTCTTGAATTGCCGAAAGAAGATATCTCATGAGCCCCTCACTAGGGGAATTCTCGACTGACCATTCTGTGTGAGTGGCCTATTGTTCACAATATTTTATTCGCCAGAAGCTCCGGTTCCGAGAGGGAAGCCTGGCGAGTGATCATCAGTGATGGCTGCTTGAAAGTCACAACTAATCACTCGCAATTCTACACTTATGCGCTTTTTCAGATCTTGATGGGATTTACACTTGCAGTACGGATGATCTTGATTAAACTTTGTTCGAGATATAATTAATCTACGAATCGAGGATTGGGAATCATGGGCATCGTATAATGTACTGTACGCTATCACTCCGGGAACAATTTCTTGAGCCTACAGATGTGCTAATGTTCTTGTCCAGCTCCTTGGGAAAGCTCTTCTCGTAGCTTTTCTAATCATTAGTCACTGCTTGATCGTGACAATTTTTGTTACGGTACTAACGAACTCATTTGGGGCAGTGCGGTAGCTGTTAATTCACAAGTAGGTTTTTGAGACCCTATCCTTGATCTAGTCAAACCTAATCCCGCAGTGAGCATCAGTTTCTGGTTGCTGTAAACACCCCATGGCATATATCATCATCCCCGCAGCACCTTGGCCCCCATTCTGATTTCCGTCTTTACTACACCTCATCCCTCCATGGGATCCCTGCCTGAGCCCCCATCCTCCGAACATTAATCGACGCCGCCCTTGTGGCAAAATTCAGAGAATGCTCAATGTCATTCCCCTCAGCACAGGCAACTGCAAATGCGCCAACAAATGTATCCCCAGCACCAGTAGTGTCCACCACGTCCTGCGCCCGAACCTCAGGCCTAATCCAACCTTCCTGGCGATCCGAGCTCTTGAAGTAGCACCCACGGGCACCCATGGTGATAACCACGCTCCGCTTAACGCCACGCTCAAGGAAGCGGTTGATCGTTGACTGAATCCCGGCATCGTTGTCCAGGTAGGTGACTTCCTCCCCAGTGAGGTACGAAGCTTCAGATTCATTGAGGATTAGATGATCGATTTTGGAATAGAATTGGAGGGGAATGTGCCTGGCCGGGGCGGGATTTAAAATAGTTTCGATATTAGCGTTGGAGGCAAGCGTTAGGAGGTGTAGGACCGTTTGAAGCGGGGTCTCGAGCTGCAGGACAAGGATGGAGGGAAGAGGATTAAAGCTCGAGAAGAAGTCCCCCGGGAAATCTTGCGAAGTGAGAGCCTCGTTTGCGCCAGCAGTGTAAAGGATGCGGTTCTCGGCAGTGTCTTCATCGACCTAGTGCTGTGTTAGCTTGGATTTTCTAATAATAACTCAGCTGTGATATGGGGGGGGGGGGGGGGGTACTATGATCACGGCGACACCGCTAGAAATTCCCTCCTTGACAACTACTCCTTCAACGTCGATTCGATTCCGCCTCAAGCTGTCTTTGAGACGGCTCCCGAACTCGTCATCTCCGACAGCACCGACCATCTTGATGGAAATGTTGTTTAGTGGCGCATCGGAGGATGCTCTGGCCAGGCGACAACACGCGACAGCTTGGTTCGCTCCTTTCCCACCTGGCGCAGTTGAAAAAGACTGAGCAGCTATGGTTTCACCGGGGTTGGGAAGACGGCGAGTTCTGGTTGTCAAATCAGTGTTCAACGAACCGACAACGAGAATAGTCCTGGGTATCGGAGCCATATTTTTGAAGGCCTTAGACGGTGTGTTCGAGTTTAGTGTGGATTATGTAGTTGTGGGATAGAAGGGCTAAAATGGAAATGAATGAAAACGCTCTTGAAGGATGGTGGGGCTATGGGTGGGGCAATTACCGACAGGTGCGTTGGGCAGGTGCGTTGGGCAAGCGCCGGTACAGTGTTTGTGTGATGAAAAGGAAAGCCGCCGGGAGCGACCCTGAATTACGCATATAAGGTATCACGCGCTCATCCAACTACTCGAGCACCTTAAGGATGTCTATGATAGTCCATCCTTCTTGTGAGGTTTTGCTTCGGGGTCCACTCAGACAAGCCGATTACGTAATCTATTTCGAGGACTGTCTAGGAGTTTTAACCCACATGAGCCTGGCTGTGCTCAACTCGGCCCTGAAGCGAAGGGGCTCGGATAAGTATTTGTTGCGGGTCTTCCCCGCTAGGCGTCTTTTTGTGGGTATCGGCAATCTTTACGGCAGAGCTTCCAGTGAGGGGTAGTCTGCAGAAGAAAACAAAAGACAGTAAAGACTGATAATTGAAGCCGAAGGACGAATGCTTGATAGCCGTAATTGATTGGTCTGATCAAGTACGAAAGCAGTGAAGGATGAAGACTGATAGAATAGTTTCTTCCAGCCACAGAAAAATCACACGATGCTTGTTTTCTCTCAGAGGTGTTCTCGCCTCTCTTAAATAACAGGGAGAGTACTAGCTAGACCGTCCACCTCTCAACTCCGAAAAAACATACGCAATCCTCACGGAAAAATACAAAAAGTCGTGAAGCTATTGACATGCGCCACAGTACAGTATGATACCAGTATCACTCACTATGAAGTAACTTATAAGCGGAGCCCTGGCCTACGGCCGGTCTCGCGTGAAAAAACGCCAAGGCCAGCTGGATCAGGAGCGAAAACTCTGCTGTCTCTCTATCTCACCGCATCCTACATACAGTACGAGTACATACAGCCTACCGTACAACTTCTTCATAAGGTAAGTTAACCTTTTTCTTTTTTAATTCTTATATACAATCTCATCTATTGGAGAAGCTAAGAGGCTGTTTGGGTGCGGCAGTTCCATTACATTCCCCCAGACAAATCGCTCTATTCCTTCCCTTTCAAAACAGAAAGAAGGCCATTTTCACAGCAGAAACGGTGGTCGCCCAACGGAACGGTCCTATTTTTTGCCGAACAGGCCCTACGATAATTAAAGTTTAAGGTTTGTAATCGCGTTTTGTTTTTCTTTTTGGTCTTTTTTTCCTTCCATTGTTCTACGATGAGAGAATACCAATGTACTTGACCTATAATATAATGATCACAATGACAGAGTTCCATCGTGAGATGGGTAAATTCTGAAATTGTATGAGTATTATAGAATTCAGGGGTCCTGAGGGATAAGAGGGTTGTGCGGTTTCCTTTTAGGAAATTGTAATACTCTGGTACATTTGTTTCTTCAAGTTTACTACTACTATCAGATTTGATGGCTTCTTGTGGATGCAGTCGCCTTCAAGTTGATAGCTTTATATTTATTTTTACTTTTATTTTAAAGTTGAATTTCTCAGAAGATTTGAATTTGGCTAACAGTTTTTACAACAGGTTTAATAATGTCAAACTTGGAGCCAAGGCTCCCTCCTTCCGGTTCAGCTTCTCCGTCTTTGGCCTTGGTCTCTACTTGCCTCCCTCCTGCGCCTTCTCCTGCTCCTTTGGCCTCCGGTTCTGATTCTGATTCTGATTCTGATTCTGGTTCTGGTTCTGGTTCTGGCTCTGGCTCTGGCTCTGGCTCTGGCTTTGCCTTTGCCTCGGTCCCTGCTTCTGCTTCCGCTGTTGCTTCTATGACTTCCGCTCTCGCTTCCACCTCTACCTCTGCTTCTGCTTTTGCTTCCACGTCTACTCCCCCTTCCGCTCCGACTACCTCTCTTTCCGCCTTTGCTTCAACTCCCGCTTCCGCTCCAACTATTACTTCTCTCCCAGTTTCTGCTTCTGCCTTTGTTCGTGCTTCTACTCCTGCTACTACGTTCGCTGCCACAACTGCCGCTGCCGCGTCCGGAATTTCGACGACCGAACCGGTCTCATCAAAACCGGAGAAGCGTCGACGCTCTGTACGCTCCGAAGACAAAGTAGCTGAACAAGTCCAATTAGACAGGACGACCAAAACGGCGCACAACCCAATCCAGAGACCAAAAATCCGACATATAAAGCCTTCCGAGATGCCCATCGATGCGTTGTCTGATGCGCTAGAAAATGAGAGGTGGGAAGAACTTACTGATTCTGATAATTCTAGTCTTGGGGGCATCATCAGCAGCGAGAAGGCTTTCAGGAAGAAGGCCGGAATGGAGTATTCTACTCCTGCTCCCACTTTCGCCTTCGCTTCCACCACTTCTACTCCTACTACTGCTTCAGCTCTTGCTTTCGCGCCAAATTCTCTCCTATTTGCTCCCGCTCCCGCTTTTGCTTCAGCTGCTGGATCTATCCTGCCTTTGCCCGCTTTTTTTCCCGCGCCGTTGGCTCTACCCTCTGCAGGATCTGCGAATATAAGCCGTTCGCTTTCTGGTCCGGGTTCTGCTTCGAGTAGTATTTCGCTTAGTACAGTAGCAGTAAGTTTTTGCTTTATGAAACTTATCCCTTTCGCGGTCTGAAACACTAGAATTCGTTACTTGCAGGCTAAGGTTATTTTGGAGCGATTTGAGTCGAGGGAATATTTAAGCTGACCACAATCGCTAAGCCATTTGAGCTTGAAAATGACAGAAAACGTCTATTTCCTGACCAAGTAGAGCTGTCGGCTGTCTAATCTAGCCGATAGGGAATTCTAGTGTTTCAGACGGCCAAAGAGATATATATTCATTGCTAATTAAGAATGTGATCTAGAAAAAGGCTTCAAAAAAGCAGAATCGGGATGCCTCTCTTTATAGTCTAGCGAGTATTGTAGATAGCGATACGATATTGTGTTATAATCTATCAATGGCCAATCGTACCGAGCATTTGCAACAATTCCTAGAACAAATTTCCCCGCATTTTGCTACCAACTCGTACTCGGGACTTTCCAAATCAACTATTATTCGCGGTTTGACTGATTTCCATTATCTATTTTTAAGAAATGATGCCTCAGAAAGACAAAAACTTTCTGCTTTTGTTGATGCTATAAAGCAATACCAAATTGAGAAAGGTGAAAAGGCACATGTTCGAGCAGAACTTTTACAACACTTGGGTCTCAATCTAAATAAGGGAAAGCGGGATGAAATCCTTGAAAATATAAAGAGAGTTCGGGTTTCCAAACTTAAATCCTCTGTTCCACCACAAGGCTTTTGGGTTTATGAGAAGGAAGATATTGCAAATCTTTGGTATAAAAAAACACAAATTGACCCACTACCGGATAAGCGAAGAAAAAGGTCCAAATTGTATTTTTTAAAAGAAGATAGTCTACAATATGATGTGGATGAGAATGAAAGTGTCATTTTTGTTGACAGTGAAAGTGGCGAGATTGTGGCAATGGTATGGAGAAAGTTTTGCGACAATTCTACAATTTTGAGATGGGTAGATCAGGTATTGGTGGAAGCAACAATGATGAAAAACAATGTGCGAGTAAGTGTTCAATTTTGCTCTTATAATTGCTATAACTTGTATATTAATTTTGATATAGCTTGAGGATCCTGGAAAGATAGTACAAATTGGATACTCGGGTGGACCAAGGAATGCTCCTCGGTTTGATTGGGCCAGAAATCTCAAGTCAAAGTCTCATACACCCACCAAGCTACAACAATTTGACTACACCTGTAGTTCAATATTTGCACTATTTTGGAATATGTGTACCCATCGCTTGCCTCCTGAGGTTATCAAAGATATGGATAGGTTTTTTAGAAAAAGGTGTACTAAGAATGGATTCTAATTAGAAAGGGGCAGAAGGAACATGTGGCTATTCAATACAGTATGGGGCACATGATATTACCTTTAAAACTGCACCTTTGGCTCCACCAGTTGGCTTTGTTGGTATGAATTATGCAAGGTAGATTGGGTATAAAGTTTTTGGATTTTCTTAATTGATAATTATTACTAACTATTATAAATATTTAGAGCTGTTCATAAAGAGACTTCACCAACTAAGTATGGGTTCTTTTGGAATATTGTTCGCACTTTAGGCAAGGAGGATGGTGGAAACTTTTTTATTTCTGACTATGGTATTCGAGTAAGGGGTACAGCTGATAACTTAGTAGTTTGGAGGCAAGGCCTATGGCATGGGACAACTCTATCAGCGAGAGGACCAGATGTTACTGAGATGGAGTTTAGACAAACAGGATTGAGTTTAGTGATTCCTGTTAGACTTCCGGCTTTGTGGAATGATTACCAAAAAGGTAAAAGCTCAATATCACGAGTAGAAGAAGAGTTGGAAATAGAAAGCGATATGGAAGAATGAGAATCCTTCAATATAAGAAAATTGTGTGATTTAAGCTAAATTGATTTTATATAATGTATATAGAAAAAATTAAAGCATCAACATAGAGCACCAATTCTAACTTCTCCGAAGAGACACCCTTTCTATCGTTAACAAAAGTCTCCTTCGGTCACTGGTAGGTACCGCTACCCGCCCCACCGCTTCTGATATGTTCTCCTTGGCGTGCATATGCTCGGATATCTTATCGTTCAACAAAAACCGCAAACGACGGCATCTATCTCTACCAATCTGCCAAAATTTGCTGACCTCAAAAGTCTAGCCCCCTAGACACATTATTCTATGCTAACCTTGGATAGGTGGATAGCTGGATTGGTGGGCTCCTCAAAGAGACGAAGAAAGCCCGAAGTAGCCTTTTTCGAAGCGCTAGGCATTACCGGAAGGATGTTATCGCGAGATCCAGAAGCCGGTCCAGAAGCGCAAAAGGTTGCAGACTAGCGCTATACTACTCTCAGAGGTGTATTCGAAGATGTTGAGATACGGTGGTGCGGTGTTGCGGAGTGCATAATATTATCAACGTAGTGCCGAAGGTGAGGTATTTGGCGGATGGGGGATCGAGAGTTTGGTGCTCAAAATGCAGACTCCGAAGAGTAACACTAGGAGTGAAGGACTGTGGTCTAAGAGTAGTGCTGCGGTGACCATGGTGAGTGAGAGGGAGAGGATATACAAGCATGAGACGTATTTTGTATAAAGTGGTTTATACCTCAAGACTAGCTAAATTGTGAACGGTGATTTACCCCTCATTTCAATGGAGAAATTAGTTTAAAAGAAAAAAGTAGGAGATCACCAGAAACCAGGAACCCGAACTGCCCAAAAATAAAGGAAGTGAAACTCCGGCTATGCTAAATATTAAGAGTTGTGATAATAGTATGATAGGCATAGAAGAAAACGAACCAAAAGAGCAATGACAAAAGCAAAGAATCAACACCCGAAGTACAAACACTCTCAGACAAAGAAAGGCAGAAGGAAAGACCTTCAGATAGCCATTGACCTCGGACACCCCACTGACTTCAAACTCCCCGCACTAGAGACTCTGATCCTGGGAGGGAACCCTGGCGAGTGATCATCAGTGATTGCTCCTTGAAGGTCATCGATAATCACTCGCAAGTCTATACTGATATGTGTTGGAGCTACCTTCCATATCCGGTATAAGTTGATCGCAGGGCCGTGGTGCGGCAGTGATGCGGCGGTGATGCGGACGTGGTGGTGCGGTGGTGGGTGCGGCCACATGGAGCGGAGAAACTGTGACTGCCTCTTTGTTGTGTAAATAGTCGGGCTCACCACCCACCTTTCTCTCAATCAACGATCAGTCGTTCCAACAATATGTGTTGGAAACATTCAATGCCGGGGTAGTAATTAACGGTGCGGTTTTTACGCAGCGGAGTGGAACGGCTTAGGTGGAGATACAAAGTTTGTATTAAGTGGAGATGAAGACCATAATTGATTGTGATGAGTTGATAAGAGGAAAGACTTAAGGATAGGAGTAAGGTGGAAGTAAGAAGTTGAGAAAGGAAGGAGAGGAAAGAAAGAAAGACAGGGGTGTGAAAACATTTTCATAGCTTGCGCGTTCTTTGACCAGTGCATACGCGTACCAGTACGACCTTGAAGTGCCGGCATATCCCGCATCAAGTGCGGCCATAACACTGTGATTTCCATCAATGTGCTCTTTCAGATCTTGATTGGATTTGCACCTGCGGTACCTATAATCCTGGATCAAATTTGTTCAAGATATATCTAATCTTCGAATCTAGGCTTGAGAGTCCTGGGGATCGTATAATGTACTCTATCATTCCGGGAACCATTCTTAAAGCCAGCAGGTATGCTTATCTTATTGTACAGCACCTTGGAGAAGCTCTTCCTGCAGCTTTTCCAATGATCTGCTACAGTTTGATCGTAACAATTTTGATTACGGTCCTAACAAACTCACTGGCGGTAGTAGTTGCTAATTCACAAGAGGGTATTTGAGACCCTGTAGCAGAGCGTCAACCTCTTGTCGCTGTAAACACTATCACTGGTGGAATCAGGGGGTCTATATATAGACAGGGTGCCTCTGAGCCTTCTCGGTGGCATCCTTTATCCTTTACGCTATGTTATGCCTTTCCGTCTGTTTGTCCAGCTAAACCAGACGGTTATCAAAATCACTCATTTCCCTATTTTGTTACTCATATTTCTCTATGAGCGAATCATCCTTGCGAACCCTATCTTTGAACAAGTGGACGGATTTTCCAAGAAGTGCGCGCAAAGGGCTGCCCAGGAATCATTTGATCAATCTAGATAAGTTTATTCCAGTGTCTCCAGGATCCGTGTGGGTTCTGTTGCGAGCTCTTATCAAGACACGTGATTGAATGAGGTCTTCGGAAGACAATACAAGTGAAAGTATTTGATCCGCTGGGGAAGAAGGTTGAGTATTCCTAGGGGTATTGTAACTTCATGGATGGAAGGAGTTGTATCAGCAAGGGGATATCCGCCAACAGAATTCAAGGATAGATTTAATAACAGTAGGGAGCTACTGGTACAGGGCTGCGAGACTCAGCGAGAGATAGTGGATTTCAGGAAATTTTATGGTACTCTAGTAGTTTATCTAAAGAAATTTATTTTTGATAGTATCTGCTCCCATGCGGGTGGGCCCAGAGGTTCTGACCAGGGTCTAAGGATAAAAAAAGGGAGGCGGAAAAGGAAAAAAGGAGGAAAACTGTACTGCAGTTATCACAAATGGAATGACAATTGGCTAATATTGTGACCTTCTTTCGGTACCACTCATACGATGCTAAATACTGAGTAAGAGTATCAATTCAATTAATTTGAGAAAAATACTACCCAACAAAAGTACAGCGTAACTTAGGCCATCGCTGGAGTACAGATCCCAATATACTCGGCAAGCATGTGCTTACGCTGAACAATCTCATCTGTGGCCGAGAGGCCATGTGCATTCAAGAGCATATTGAGTTCGTTTTCTATTAATAATTAGCAAATATTAGGCTGACAGAGCAGAGAGGCCTCGTAGCTCACCGTACAGTGTCCATACTCTTCCGGTACCTCCTCACATTACAAAAATGCCTAAGATTCCCCAAAGCTAATTTAGTTCCTGGGGCAAGCTCTCTTCCATCTCACTATTCAGGTTGCCGCTATAGAACTAGTCGTCCTTTAGCTCTGGCTGCAAAACAGGAATATTGAAGTGAAGATGTGGATATTCTACTGCCACCATTTACCGCGGGAGTAGGAAACGTACACGCTGAACACCTTGAATGTGTATAGATGGAAACCCTTCAATGGATACTTTTGTAGATTGCGGAGTATAGTAGAGGACTTGTGTTGAGAGAGGAAGAGGCTGTAGTGCGACTTGTTCTTGACGGTATTCTGCATTATTTGGATGAAGTTTATTATTGTGAAGGAGTTGCACTAGGAGACTCGGAAGTCAGTTTTAGTTTCAGGCCGGTAGAAGGGTAGGCAGCGGGAGGTGGGAGTAGTGGGGGGGGGGGTCGTTCTGCTTTTGCTCTGGCTGGAATTTAAGGACTGGTGTGTGCAGGCTTCGTCAGGTGAGGAGTCTAGGCTGGTTTGTGGCTCGGATTTTGCCTTGGGGTGAGAGGAGTGGAGTTTGCAGAATTGAAGGACATGTCCTTGAGATCTGCCTTGGTGGTTACAATTTTAACGATCTCCTGTTGATCGGGAAGCGTGAGGATGCAGCCAAGGTGGAATCCAAGAGGAGCTGGGTTAGGTATCCGAGTTTGAGGACATCTGTTAAAAGGTCTCTCATTAGTTCATAGTTTCATACTAGCGAGGATATCTAAAACTTACAAGAACCCTAGGCTATTTCTACATTCCCACCAAGCTGGTAGTTCCGGCTTTGCCAGTAAACTCCTTGATCCACTGGGCATCTCCCTCCTCTAACCATCTCTTATTTACTATTTGCTCTATGAATTTCTTTTCTCGCTCCTTCTCACGCTCCTTCTCACATTCTCGCTCTCTCGCTCTCTTTTTCCCTGTCATTTGATGACTGTCCCTATCTGGCCTTGTTGATAATGTTTAGTCCCTCCTCCCCGGCTTTATTAGCGTCTCTTACTCCTGGAATCACCCTTCCTATCATATCCTATTCACTCCTGATTGAGTTGTCCCCAGTCAGCACAATCACTGGTGCCATCCCGCCACTTGTAGGACTCGGGAACCGTTTCTCCTATTTTATTTTGCTTATTTCAATACCCAAGTACAAACATTGTTATTCATGGTTACCGAGGAGCTCTACAGCTCGATTGGAGTATCACCTCGGCGGCCACTACCTCTCCCACGAGCAGAATCACCACCAGAGTTGCTCAGCATAAAGTCGGAAGTTTGCCAGTGTGTCGTGAGATCAAAGTATGGGAATGTAGCCAAATCGCAGGAATAGGTTTGGGGGCTTCCGGATATTGGTAGATATAGTAAGTTTGAGTTATTCTAATTCTCACACCTATCAGATGGCTTTCATCAGGATGATTGCACTTGCTATTATTTTCACACCACTTCGGTACCTTTCAAGGAATGCCACAGAGCTAGTCAGAGTATCAATTAAATTGAAAGGAGAAAAATACTAGCTAACAGCTAGCTACCTAACAAAAACAAACGTTGACTTATGCCATTGCTGGAGTACGGACCCCGATGTGCCTGGTGAACCTGAGCTTACGCTGGACTATGTCATCAGTGGTAGGGAGGCCATATGCATTCAAGAGAACATTGAGTGCATTTTCTATCAATAGTTAGCAAATTTATTAGCCTGCTAGGGTAGGGAGACCAAGTAGCTTACCGTCAAGTGCTTCAATAGCTGCTTTGTTCGGTGGAAAGTTGGCAATGTCTTTATTCTGTGGGGTTCGGAGTGGCCACAGAGATGCCATAGGGTGGTCGGCTTGACTATTATGTAGCCTCGCACTCCAATTGCAGTCACTAAATAGATGAGGTTAGTAAGTTGTAGTAAAAAAAGGAAGGGTTTTTCCGGTACTTCGAATCTAGATGAGCATTAATTTCATCAAAACACTGGTCCCAGCTGGCGAACATAGACTGAATGACTTGAAGGAGGTCAACTTCAGTGTCGAGTGCGGAATGAGTTTCGATTCTCCTCGGATCAGTAGTGAGGCAGGGTTGTTCATGAGAAGTATTTTGGATGCTTGCTTCCATGGCATTAAAGTTGCGAAGTTCTTGGTAAGCCATTTAAGCAGGATGAAGGCCCCCGGGTACTCTCTAGAGTGAGTGGTGCTGCTGGGTTATATGCAGAAGTTAGCAAGCCAGCCACCACCTAAGTAAGTTGGGAAAAAATAACTGACTATGTTGTGGGGGCAAAGGGATATCGGTGAAAAGACAAGGTATTGCTCGTGGTAGGGTGAAAGACTTTGTTTGTGGGAGGCACTGGTTCATCTTATAACAATTCAACAGCTGCCAAGCCATCTGGCTAATAAAGCGAGAATTTAACAAAAAAAAACAAAACAGCCAAGCCATCTGGCATGGCTGTATGCATCGATAGACTTGTTGTGGGTTGCGTGTTCTATTTGTGCTGTGCTTGCATACAAAGGAAGCAAATGAGCCCTGGATAGACTCTATTGCCAACGGACTTCCCAAAGTGCTTCCTTTCTTTATTATCGCATTTGGTAGGTCTCGTGTATTTTTTTGTTCCGACAACAGAATCGAAAATATGCTAATATGATTCCAGAAGGCCAGTTGCGGCAGTTTGGCCAATGCGGCAGTGCTTACAAATCGATCCCTCTCTACTAGAGCGCTAGGCAGAGAGGTAGAGGATAGTCAGCTGAAAGTGGCTTCAAGTGCTAACTTCTAAGTATTTACTAACAGTCACTCGTGGGGACAATTGTATAAATATATATTAGAATAACTGGGGTGTTTTTTCCTTCACCGAAACCTTTTTCTAGAAACACTTGAGCCTTGTCCTACTACAACTGAGACAGTCAATCTTATCATGGCCATCAGTTAGCCCTCAAACACCAACGACTCTTTCCCACTCATCAATTAATCGAAAACAAAGAGGAACGGCGGCGGTCGGGAATGTCCATTCCTGCCAACTACCTGGTTTGGAGCCACAGCCGCCTCAAAAACCACTTCAGTTAAACTACCGACGCAGGTCCCAATCACGCTAAATACCCATCAAAACTGTCCGAATTCAAAGATAATTAAGAGGACGAATACGAGAATGACCAACAAGTTTGTGAGCCGGCAATCAAAGCAAAGATAAACCAGTTCCTCACGCACTCTGCTTTTCCTCCTTGAGCAAAACGCAACTTGCCATAAGGTGGACAACAAGGACATATCTTGCTTCAATTGCTACAATCTCTACTCCCCTCGCATCAAGCCAAAATCCAAGTCACTAACCAACCTGAATCACTCCAACCTAAGCTTCATTCAATGAAGCTTGTTCTCTACTAACCCTCCCAGCAAATTCCGAGCTTGAGCAATCTGAAAAGAAGGCCGACCCCCCACTACCCCTACTAGTAGTGCTGCGCCTTCTCGCCATCTACCGCCTCACTTGGCCAAAGCCATAACCTCCTCCTTTGAAGCAACCTCTTCACAGCAATACACTTGGTCTAAATAATGTGAATATTATCGAGGATAAGTCGCACTAAAAACCTCTTCCTCGTCCAATTTAAGTGGCCCACTATGTTCCTCAAGCCTTTGAAGTATCTACTGGTTGATTTGCACTGGGACATATTGAAAGCATTCATGGGGCACATGTCCTATAGTGGCAACTGTTGAATATGTGGGCTATAACCTTGAGTTACCGTCTAGCACGCGCGAGTTGCAGGAGAGCTCTCCGGTCGTGGAGGTGAAAGTGAGGTTGGAGAGAGATTACCAAAGGAACACACTCTCTGAGTCTTATCCACTCTTACAATTTTAGGAGATGCTCAAATGGTATGGCCCGGAGTGCTGGGATTGAAATAGTGAAGAGGGACCTCTATTTCACAAAAAGTAACATGATAGCTATTGGAAAATGAGATGCTGCGGGGTTGGAGGGGTGGAGTGGATAGTGTACTGTTCTAGTTGTTTTTCTTATCAACTAATTTGGTGCTAATACAATGCTCCTTAATTCTCTTGCATTCTCCTTTCATCTATAATTGTTTGGTTAGTGTAATGTTTTAGTATACGGGAGTAGATGTAAAGGTTCTACGAAGTTAGTAGTATGTTAGTACTATAGGGATAAACTGTAGGGAGTAGGCATTGGTCTGATTACTTCGAAATTAGATGAGCGGATAGTGGGCGATAGGGATTAAGTTGAGCTTACAGTACATAAAATCCTGCTAGGAGGAGTTGAGTTGAGTGTTATGAGTGAGGACTCGTGATGGCCTATTAGTTTATTCTGGGGTTGTCTAAAATAGTCTTACTGGTTAATATTATATCGTAGTGTAATGTTTATAATATGTTCAAAGTGAATAATAAGTACTCCTATTATATCATACACTGAGCAGAGTTCTTACCACTACATACTTAAATACAGTTAATACCCTTTAGAAATATCAATACATCTAGCCAGCTACTGAATGGCAATCCAAAGAGAACCCCTCCTAGCTATACTATATCCTTGTAGACCACTTCGCTATCTGGCAGACTGATCTAGTTGTAAAGCTCACCATCTTCTCATTACAAGAGACAAAGACTTTCTTGATATTCTGCCCCTATAACGATTTGTACACCTCTTCCTCATCCGCAGTATTGGCTTCCACATACCACTCACCCCTCACTCCTCCCCCCTCCCCCAAGCTGCCTCAGCAAGCATTTGCACTCAACCTCCACTTTGAACCTAAACTTCCTATTGAAACTCAGAGTGTAGGGTATCAGTCCGTCTAGGCATTCCCATTGAACAACAAACCACCATCCTGTGGTCTCAAGCATCAGAATACACAAGTCATTAAAATCTAAAGGTAAGCCAACTCAGTCCTCCTATTCCATAATGCATTTGAAAATCATGATACCACGTGCACAGCTCGAAAAAACCCAACAAAGGCCACGAAAACCCTGCCAGGACACAGTTATGATAATAAATGAAACAAACCGCTACCATGGGGAAAGATGCCGTACTAGAGGTGGGCCCGACAGCATATAATATGCAGCATAGCATTAATATCAACTAGCTGTGTATAGGGTTTGGCATGTTGCAAGAGGGCTGGAAGAGGAGTAATGGAAAATCCACAAGTAGTGTACATAATTGGTGAGACACAAGCTGTTAGTGAGATCCAAGCTGTTAGACTGAAGGATCATAAAGTTATAGTGGTGAAATTAAGTGAGCTTCGGAGGATGCAGGAGCGTCAAATCACCCTCTTCTTGTCTCTTCAAGGTGCATCTAACAATCAAACAGCCGGGTGGAGAACGATGAAAATAACGACGCCTTTAATTAAACTTAAGCCACCATTATTCCATCCATGCTCACAATTAGGCCATAAGGCTTGGCAGCTGCTCCCATTTTCTGTAAGATGGGCTAGTCTCTGCCGCACCCTGGGAAATGAAACAAAGTCACACAACCTTCTCTTAGGAGTACGAGTGAGGGCATATCCACCAACAACCTTTAAGTTTTCCACCAATATCCTTCAAGTTTGTTACTTCCGAGACCTAGTAAGATATTCTTTACTTCATTTGAGATCCTGATGGCGACTTGCTTGCTAACTTCTACATAGAATTCCTAAAGTGCTCCTTATAATACCGAATAGTCAACTCATCCTACATAAATGGCCGAACACCTCCTTCCAAACTTCAATACAATGGCAACGGGCCTCCATTCGATTTCTGCTCAACAAATATCCTTGGCGACCCAGCTGCAGAGACTCAAAAATGTTCCTGCTCTCAACGACCGTATCCAGATTCGTCAAGCTCTGGAAGATTTAAAGCAAGGCTTCAATAAACGTGCTTACGAAATCCACTGCCACTTGGACTCGATGTATGGAAAATATCCTTTCTTTCATTGCATAACAACTTACTTTGTTTTATAGAAACTTCAATTGGATTGCCCGTTTAGAGAACAGCAAGGCCATGCTATCCACTGACCCTTTGAGTCCCCTATTAACTCCCAAAAACACACACGTTGAAAACTTTCCACAAAACAAAATGGCCCTCTTGGCCCTTTCTGGTGAGTAACTAAGTCTTCCCGTTCTGATCGCTTTCGGATTGCTGACTACTAATAGAATACGAGCTCAATGGCCTATTGAGTGAATATGGACTGCCAATTGGTGGGATTTTTATGGAGCGTCAGTGGAGGTTGGCTAAGCATATCGGGGTCCTGACTCCCGAAATGCCATAAGTGAATGGGTGTTTTTGTCTGGTAGCTGCTAGCTCATATTTTTCTTATTCGAATTGAATTGATTCTCTTGCCCACTGTGGCAAGCAGTCATTCACAGTCCCCCACAGTCCCCTGCTGTCTCGTAAAGTCCCTCGTCATTGACTACAATTCCCATAACACAGGCTGTCTCTTTCAGCTTCTCTGGAATAACAGGGGCTGATTACAAGTCAAATCTGGCAAAATAGTCAGTTGGCTGACAACAGAAAAAGACCTCGGTACTGTACTTGAACATGAACTATGATTTCTGATGTCGTGATCATACTTGCTTACTAAGGTCTAGTTGGTGTTGCACATGCTTATATGGCCAATAGCAGGTAGAATCTCAAGTATAGTCAGAGATGGCATAGCCTGAAGACAATATACTAGTAGTTGCAATTCATTGAATATTCCTATAGCTGGGGAGGATATCCCCAGATGAAACAAACAATAGAGATGGTAATAGAAGGCCATGCCAGTCTTCCAATCATAGAACAGGGGTCAATGGATGAGCTACACACACAGGTGCTTGGTGTAGAAAACATTTCTATACTATGCACTCTATAGTTAATTTTACCCTTGAACCCCCTATAAGCAAATATAATAAATAAAAGAATGAGAATGAGGGTTGATTTAGTTAAGTGGATGGAGATTTCGACTTCTAGTGGACCTCAAAAAATAAGATAAACTACTATGAAAAGGTAAAATTTTACTGCAAGCTGGACTGGTACTGTATCCATCCTCCCGTAACATGGAAAGGGCTCATTTTCCAGTCTTTGTTCTCATCTGATTTTCGATTCTAGAAAATTGGCTGCCAATCTCATATCAAAGATTTTCGGCAAGTAGCAGCCACCAAACTCATACAAGATTACATCTGCAAACCATGGAACATTTTTTATCTGGGAGCTCAGCTCGCAGGGTTTGTAGGCATGCAAAACACAAATCTAAACACAAGTTACCACAAAATCATCCACCCACAGAGGCATGCCATGTGGCTTGGCAGTCTTTGCATTATACCTCATAAGATCAGCCAGTTCCTGACACACACAATGCTATCACCCTTCACCGAACAACAAAGCTCACCATTTACCATTTTAGCAGCATTCTTTTTCTTCCCCACTCCAGTAAGTTATTGTTTAGTTCCTTTGTTTAGTGGTAACTAGCTAACTGATTCCCTCATAGAACTCCGAAGTCACACCCCGAGCCGTACTAAAGTCTAGTTGATTCATCCTGTCCAGATGGCTGATCAAGACCTTCCCGACTTTGATCAGATTCATCCTGCCCTTATGACTGATCAAGAACTTCCTGACGTTGCTCCAATTCATCTTGTCCTAATGGCTGATCGGGAGCTTCCTGAGTTTGAGATTATTGGAGCAAGCATCCAAAAAATCTCTCATGAACAAACCTCTCTTGCAACCGAGATGGGGAGAATGAAAAACCTTCCCCCTTTCGACCCGGCAGGGTGGGTTCTCCAGGTTATTCAAACCTTTTCTAACCGCCTCAATGATCATTTCGATGAAATCAATTGTCACCTTCAAGCCTAGTATGAGAACCATTCCTTTTTTTCTTTTTCCTGAACAAATACTAACTTACTTTGTTGGGTGCTAGAGTGAATATAATTGGCCCGTACGTCTCCATAATAGCAAAGCCGATCATCTCTTGGCTCCCTTGCTTCCCCTCCGCACTCCTCTAAATCAACATATTCCCAACTTTCCTGAGAATCAAGCGGCTATTGCGGCACTTGATGGTTAGCTACTAATTCTCTCCTCCCTAGCAGGGTAATATTTGCTAATTATTAATAGAAAACGAACTCGAAGACCTCCTCATTGCATACAATATTGCGTCCGTTGGCTATACTACTCTCGAATTCCGTAAGAAAATATTTTCACTATTTATCAGAATCCTTACTCCTGCGAGACAGTAAGCAGATTTCTGTTTTTGTCTTGCGGCTGCCAGCTAGTGCCTTTTTTTTCGGTTCAGTGGATGATTCTACAAGAACTTTCAAACACTGCTGGATGTCACAAGGAGGATGCAGATATTTGTGATGTGTCATTCGGTTTGCAGTAACAATAATAGTATACTATTGTTTTTCCTTTTCTGCCTCTGTTTTCTTTCACTGTTGAATCTCGATTAGATATCCGACAGGCACTAGTTGTGATACCATGAAAAATAAATTTCTTTACAAAAACCTCTAGAGTACAATAACATCTCCTAAAATCTAATATCTCCAGCAGTCCCATACTAGTAAGCTAACGCTAAGTATTCATCAAAGACCACTCGTGGGAAAGATCTTATAAGATAAAATAGCTGGAGGGGTTTTTCCTCTGCACAAACCGCTTGTAATCTAAAAGGATTGTTAGCTGATCCCTGAATAAAGAAATTCCCATTCATTCCTATTCGTAGTAGCCACAAAAATGCATGCAATATCATAAAGCCACCTGCATTTGAGTGTTTAATCTAGGGCTCTAGCTTGCTTGCGTTGTATGCAAGCATAACACGAATATACTCAAGTCCCAACAGCCACCCATGCACACTGCCACACCACAAGGCTTGGCAGTTGTTTGATTCTTTTATAAGATGAACTGGTTCCTGTCTCCCCACAAACTTGAAGTCTTTCATCCAGTCAGCAACACAACCTACCCCTCCCCCGAGATCCCACTTTGCTTCTTTTGCAACTAAGTAAGTTATTCTTTACTAACTTAGTTAGGTGGCGAATGGTTTGCTAACTTCTTCACAGAATCCCAAAAGGAACAATCGTACAGGAGTCCGGTGGATTCATCCGGTTAGATGGCTGATCACGCAATGCCGGACTTTAATGCCATCGCTGCAGACATTCAGATTATAGCTCGTGCTCAAGCTTCTATTGCTCTGCAGCTAGGTAGAATGCACAACTCCCCAGCCCTCGGAAGGGCTTCTCAAATTGTGCAAGCGATTGAGGCCTATTCCACGACCTTGGAGAAGCGTTTTGACGAACTCTACCGCCGCTGTGCCGCAAAGTATGGGAACCTTTCTCTTTTTTTTGTTTTTTATTTTTAACTTTCATTTATTAATATAACAACCTATTTTATTTGTTTAGTGAGCACAATTGGACCGTAGGTCTCTTTAATAGCAAAGCGAACCATGAGAGACCACAGTTATGAGCACTTCGCACACCAAAGAACGAAATCTGTCCTAATTTCCCACAAGACCTAGACACACTCGAGGCGCTCGATGGTTAGCTATAAGTCCTTCCGACTCTTGTGGTTTGCTATTTGCTAATTCTTGATAGCAACTGAGATAAACGAGCTGTTAAATATGTTTGGCCTTCCGGTTACTGGGAATATTGCACTTGGGAAAAGTAGGTTTTATAGATATATTGGGATCTTTGCCCCTGCGATGGAGTAAAGGTCTCTTTTTGTTCTATAGTAACCAGCTAGTATCTCTTTCCCTTCAATCGAATTGATTCTCCCACTAGCACTCTAGGACACTCGGGTCTATCAAAAGACTCTTAACATGTTCCAAAATTGTCATTCAGTCTGTGATATCGTACAGTATCCTATATTTATTCCTCTTCTGGGGGATCTCTTTTTATCATTGAATCTTGATATGATACCCCTATCGGCATCTAGGGCCATACACCTCAAAATAAAGCTCTCTCTAGAAACTAATAGAGTATACTAAGATATCTTGAAATTCTGCATCCTGGGCAGCCCTGTGTTCCAGTGGTCCGAACGACCCGGGGCCTCACAGGGATGGTGGGGATAATTCCAAGAGGACGGGATGGGACGGGACGGACAGCCATCGTCCAAATTACTCAGGCAATTGCCGAGCTAGGCTGGGACCGCCAGGCCCACATGCTAGGCCATTCTTAGTATAGCGAGAGACACAAGATAGCGGCTGCTTAGGTGGCTATCAGGGGAGATGGCAAGATGGTTGAGATTGCGCAGAGGACTTTAGGGAATATCAGAAGACGGTAGGGTGTAGGCAAGGGCACTAGGGTAGAACAGCTTGAACCACAGGAGGGAACACAGACGGCAGGTATTAGGATTGACAGCTAGGCATACGTCGATAAAAAATGAGGGGGACGGCCAGGGATGGCTAAAGATGGCCTGGGGTGGGTGATGACGGCCAGGGATAGTTGATAGCGGCCAGGGACCCCAGACAAACTATGAGTGATATATGGTGATGCCAATTAAACCCAACGCCCCCATTCCCTTGTTTTCATTAAATTTTAATTAATCGGTGGGGAAGGGCTGTCGGTGTTTCGCGAGTCATTCACCTCCGTGGTAAGGTTGACTGTCCTAATGGTAGTGGGGTGGGGCTCTAATGTTTCTGGAAAAAAAATTATATAAAGGACGAACCCCACCAGCTTTTTTTTTCTATCTCATAATATGGGCATCCCGAGTGATCATCAGTGAATAATTGGCCCTTGGTACTACATCCAGCTGGCCATCCGTGACCCCCTCTGTGATGCTCCCGTTGAGAAGGATCAATCTATCAGCACAGCTATATAGGCCAAACTGTCATAATTACCATTCTGGTATGATACTGCTCAACAAATGGGACATTGTTCAAATCATACCACTTACCACACTTGGCCTACCAAACAGGTGAGATATGCTGATGGAATTGGGAGTGGAAACAGGGATACTGACGAATATATTGTAGTCTGCGATTGGGTGGGAAGGACTGCAGTGGCTATTTTGGATTTACCCTTACAAGGAAGGCTGTGGCAAGTTTTATTTATTGTGGTAGCTGTGTTCTAGCTGAATTCCACCAGGTCTGAGTGCTCCGGGCGGTTAATATCAAGGGAAAGTTTGGGTTTCCAAGTCGAGATTGAGCGGGAATGCTTGATGAGGTAGCTTAGAGAGGGGGAGCAGTAAGTGAGAGATCTTATTGTAAATAAGGAAAGCACCCACGAATGGTTGAATGAGAAGAGGATCAACTTGAAGAGGGTTCTTGTCCCGTCTGATCGGAAGGTGGGAAGGTGGTTAGCACGGCCACTAGATCAGTCAGCCGGGCATGGAAGAGGTCCACCAGCAGCTACTAGCTAAAAGAGGGTTTCATGGATTGCCAGTCGAAATCACAGATGTATTGTATTTCTATTCTTAAATGGTATTAGCTGTATTTAAGTCGGTTGCTGTAAGAACTTTGCTCAGTGTATGATATGCTAGAAAGTTTTGTCATTCTCTTTAAAAATATTGTAGACAATACATTAGAATAGTCGAGTATTAACTATTAAGTTTGGCTGTTTTAGACGATCCCAAGACAAAATAATAGCCTATAACAAATTATAACTCACAACACTCAACTCCTCCTGGCATTATTCTATGCAACTGCAAGCCCAAATCAATCCACAATACCTACCATTCATTCAAGAGAGTCAAAAATTTACTACACTAGCCTCCACCTTACCCATCCATTCATACAGCGCTAGCTTGTTGGCAACTTGACAGGGCCTTTGTATTTACTCTCCTATGCCCCAACATTACACAAACCAACTACTGATCAAAGGAGAAAGAAAGGAAAAAAGGGGTGCCTTACCAGAAGCCGAGTTAGAGAAGAAAAACTGGAAGAATGGCACTCTATCCACCCCATCACTCCAACCCTGTAACATCTCACCCTCCCATCTTTATTTTGTCAATCTCCTTCCCAAAGAGGTCTCACCCCATCGCTATTATTTCCATGCCAGCAGCCATACTCTTTGGGGCCTCCAAATCTTATAAAAATTCATAAGACTCCCGAGAGCCAGTTCTTGTAGCAAGCCGCCTTCACTCTCATTATCCACATTGCCACTGGGGAGCCAGTCTTCCTTCAACTCTGGCCTGTAGAATAGGCATACCGAGGTAATGACATGCATATTCGACTGCCGCCGCTTGCGGGAGGAGTAGGGCATATGCCTGTCTGGCAACTTGAACATGTACAGGCTTCAATCTTTCTGACCTTACTTATTGTAGATAATAGTAGGGGGCTTGTACTGGGTGAGGACAGGGCTGCGGCGCAAATTGTTCTTGACTATGTTTTGCATTATTTGGATGAAGTTTATTGCTGTGAAGGAGTTGCGCCAGGAGAACTTGATTTTGGCTCCAGGCTGGTGGGATGGTGGGCTGGTGGGCCCCGGAAGGTGGGCGAAGTGGAGGGCCGTCCGAGTCCCCCTTTTGCTTGTGCCGGAATTTAAGGACAGGTACCGGGTGAGGAGTTTGGGTTGGCTTGAGGCTTGGATTTTCCCTGTGGGAGGAGTAGAGCTTGCAGCAATTGAAAAAGGACATGTCCTTGCGATCTGCCTTCGTGGGTACAATTTTAACAATATGCTGTTGATTGGGAAGCTTGAAGAAGAGGCGAAGTCAAGAAAGGTAGAATCTAACAGGAGCTGGATGAGGTACCTGAACTTGAGCACGTCTATTAAAATATCTCTAATTAGTTCATAGTTCCATACCAGCAAGGATATCTAAAACTTGCGAGAAACCTGGATTATTTCAACATTCCCACCAAGATGCCACTACCAGACATGCAAGTAATCTTTCCGATGTTGTGTGTGAAGAGAGAGGGGTAATGATCGTTGATGTCTAGTCATACCCGTATAAGAAAGGAAGCTATAATATTATTATTATGCCATTGTAGGAAACGTACATGCCAAGCCCAATCCCACACAACCAATGGTTGACTTGAGCCCCAACACAATCTAGACAAAGCCTAGTCTAATCCGGAGACATGACCTAAGTGGGTAGCCGTATTTCCTCACATATCAAACACCTGATCCTATGGGCATCTGCCTCCACCAACCATCTCTTGTCATCCAGGTACTCTGCGCATTCCTTTTCTCGCACATATTCACATGCTCTCTCTCTCTCCCTGCTTCTCCCAGTTCGTTGGCGACAGTCCCCATCCATCCTCGTTGATTCTGTATAGTCCCTCCCTCCCCTCTCCATTAGTATTACTCGCTCTTGGAATCACCCTTGCTAAGATATCCCATGAACTCCTAATTGAGGACCCAGCATAGCCAACTCTCCCAGTACCGGTAGCTGGATCGATAGGTACCAACCCCCCCTGCCGCCGCAATTCACCCATTCCTTAGTCCCTTGCGGTAACTGGACCAATTTACAAACACCTTGCTTATCTTCTTTACCTCCTGGCTAAAGTAATGCAGCTCTCTGCAGCAATATATTTTCAATAGGTAGCAAGATATGGGATACAGATAATGGTTACAAGTTTGGGCCGACGTAAAACTCTTCTCCTGACTCCAGCCCCTCTCCATGTACCACTGATCCCTTCCTTCGATCTTGTTCCTCTCCTTCAAGATCTCTTTGTCATCATCCCATCTCCTTCCGAATTTCAGAAATGTTTCTCACTAATGCCATAGACGCAGATAGGACTCTTCATCGCCAACATAAATCTTACCTTCCTAGAAAATCAATCTCCCGCCCGGATTATGCTTGCTTGCACAGTGCCACCACCTTCTGCTGTAGAAAAAGTGCCATCATTCTCCTTCCAGAAACACTTTCCGTGAACTTCTTATCTTTATTAGAAGAGGCGGGAAGTCAATATATATAGGGATAATGAGCGTTTGTTAGATAGTTCTATTTCTTCCCTCCTTTCCCCCCCCCAACACGCCTAGGAGAGGGTGGAGGCGACTGGACAGGAGCAGGAGCTTGAACCGCATTATTCAAGATAGATCCTAAATACTTACCACCACCCTTGGCCCCCAACATCACATCTCATTTTCCGCCCTTCTGGCTAGTCAGAGTATTAATGGCTGAAGGTAGTAGAAACGAGTTTGTAGCTAATTCCAAAGGAAAGAGAAAATTTAGAAGATTATGCCAGATATTTGGTCATGGTGTCTCCCTTGAACATATGATAATTGAAGGGTAGTGCTGTAGTGAGTCCCTCGCCCACTTCTGAGTTCAAACCCGCCAGCCCATATTTGCATAACTTTCACGCAATATCTATAAGTCTTGTCAACAAGTGGCACAGTTTTCCCTGTTAGCAGGAGTATGTTCATAAGTGGTAAATTGACACTGTTCTCCCGGCGCAAACGACCCAAAGTCTTTGTCATGAATCCCAACAAGCAACTCTCTCGCGGAAAATCAGCTATCTCGTTACCGAGAGATGTAATTTGTCGATCTATTCCTGGGATTACCCCCCTCCGCAACCTCGCTATGGTGGCGAGTGACCTACACTAGAGAGTGTAATATCGTTAAAGCATGCCGGAGTTCCTTCTTATTCCATCCCCTGTCTCTTTTTCTTGTCTCATCTCTTTAATTACTACAAGAAGCAGCATATTCTCATTCTCTTCCACAGAACTTCCAACACAATGAGATGACACCTCTACAAGCCTTGCCTGCCTTACTAACGCAATGTTTTTCCTAATCCTGTCCAGATGGCCCTCCTCGGAAATAGTCTCCAAAATGCACTCTGAACAGCGTGGGCCAACCCCCCATGACTATTTCCTCGTTCCCTCTGGGTTGTATGCTCCCGAGGGTCCCCAAATAGAGATATAAGATATAAAACACCTGCGCTTGGCATTGCCGCCCGCAGTGCATCTCAAGGGCTGCTTTCCGGTAAGTGATTTAACTCTCTGGTCGGCAGGAATGAGAGAGCAGCACAAGCTTCTTCCAAGGCTTATGCAGAAAGTGTTAGGAGCGATGGGCCGGTTGCGAGCCAATAAGAGACCCCCTCGTCTAGTTCCGTAGTAATAGGAATTTGAGCTGTGGGGGCAGCAGCCGCAGCAACTCCTGTAGCAAACTCGACCACCTGGCTTGAAAGTTAACATTCTAATTGATTCCCGCAAACACTCCCGCAGAGCATAAAGCAAAACGGCAGAGCATAATGCGAAAAGCAACATTGACCAAACATTGCTTTAATCTAGACCCCCAGGCGAGCCGCTTCAGCGGCGTATAGCTCAAGAAATCCTGCGCTGATCGCAGCTGTCTCCTGCCAGCGCCATCCCCAACGCCGTCCCCACCACTTGTAGGGCTCGGGAACCGTTCTTGCAATTTCACCTTTCCCATATAGATCCGAACTTCGCTTGTGACGTCTGCTGCAGATCCCTACACCCAATTAGGGCTTCACCTCCACTAATGTTTCTAAATTGTGAAGTGACTGTAAAAGGTTTTCGGTGTGGTGATTGGTGTTTCTTGAATTACTGTACTGTCCTATATGTGACCCACCTTCACCCAAGAACACTATAGCGACGGTTTTACCCCAAAGACCCAAAAGCAAAAGCCAGAACACTGAAAATCATAGAGAGTCTAAGGTATCCGAGTCGTACTAACCAATATTCCAACTGGAAGACTAGTATCGTACACTGTAAGTTTTTTTCGCATGACTTATCCAGCGATTTGGCACCGCTACCATAATATAATATCATAATATCTAAGTTACCAGTAGACCACAGACTCTAACAGTTCAATCTATGACCGAGTTGGAGCCACAATTCTTCTAACACCACGATATGCGGGGTGCACGAGAGTGTGAGTAACTAGGTAGAGAGAGATCCTCAGTGTTGAAGCAGGGGGAAAGGCTGTTATAATGGACTGGAGGGGATAGAAGGACTCATAGCTGGGTTGATCCTCTGGCTGCATATGTTGGTACAGCCAGCAGCGGTGTCAAGCGGACTACCGCCGCCACAAAGATCGATGATCGGAAAGAGAGGGCCAAAGAGTCAGCTGTGGAGTTTAAATTGGATGGGCTGTATGAATGTGCGGTAAATTTCATCTTGCCAGAGTTATCCTCAGTAACCATGAGCCCCATGACATCTTAGACATTAGAAAACCAATCAATTGAGTAGCCTTATACATGTCTATGCATCCTGACCGTTGCCATGGGTTTGTTTGCACCCGCTGGTATAGTGGTCTTGAGAGACTTATAGGGTGGCGGTTGACCCCAGATATACATATCGCCAGTTTCATCCCGTGAAGGAGTATGGTGGGTACGCGGAGGGGCACAGATACGGTTTGCCGCAGTAGGGCATTGGATGGAGTGAGATTAGAGAACCGGGTTCTCCTCTGGGTCGGAGGTGTAGTCTTTGTCGTCTTTATCGCTGCTTTCTTTCTCTATTTGATTGTCAGCCATGGATTGGAGAGGTTAGGGGGGTGGGTGAACAAACACTGTTGCATACTCTGCATGGCTAGTTGACCTTTGTGTTATGCATACGATACGCCGTCGGGTCCGCCTCTAGTATTTCATCTTTACCTAGAACCTTCCGCAAGTGCATGTACACATGTTGGTCTATTTCACGCTATCCCTCCTTCCTCCACTCTTTCCACTAATTTATGCACCGCTCTCTTCACCGTCCTCATGGCCCGCCTCAAAAACCTCTTCCTCTTCCTCGCGTTCGTCGCTATAAATCTCTTCGAATTCGCCCGGTTCTGCAGGGTATTTTGTGCGATCAGCACCTTCGTCGGCAGGCGCATATGAGCGGTTTTTATGCCTGCTGTGAGGCGAAAGCAGGTGTCCGCAGGTTTGGACATTCTCAACTATTATACTCCCATTTTCCTTTAATTAAACGGTGGGGAAAGGCTATAGGTGTTTGGAGATCCATTCACCTCCGTGGTAAGGTGGACTATCCCACTGGTAGTAGGATGGTGCTCAAATGTTTCTGAAAAATATTTTATGCGAAGGACAAACCTCACCCGTTGTTTTTTTTTGCTTTCTTGTCAGACAGGTATCACGAGTGATCATTGGTGAATAATTAGCCCTTGGCGCCATATTCAGTTGACCATCCGCAACCCCATTGGTGATGCTCGAGTAGAGGGGAATCAATCCATGAGCACCGCCGTATCTGCCAAACTGCCATAGTTGCCCTTCTGGTATGATGCTACTCAATCAATTAGACATCGCTCAAACCATAAGGGCCTGTTTGGCAAAAATTGGGCCGTTCCGTTGGGTGACCGTTTCTGCTGTGAAAATAGGCTTCTCTCCGTTTCGAAATGGAAAGAAAAGGACGATTTGTATGGGGGGAACGGAACGGCACAGTTGCATCCAAACAGGCCCTAACTATTTACCAAACATTCCCTACTAAACGGATGAGATATGGTGACGGAATTGGTAATGGGGGAGGGGACGCTGATGAATAATTTGGGGTCTAGGATGATGTTAATCACCGGCGCCCTCCGGAGAAGATGTCTACACCCCCACCTGTTAGAACATGCAGGAAGAATATCAAAGGAGTCACCCAAGTCAGATACTCGGTGAAGGACCAGAAGTGAGGGTAAAAGGTAGAGGAAAGCAGGGTAGCAAAGAGAGGAAAGAGAGGTAAAGCAATGGCATGATGAAGTGCAGAAATGGTGTGATTATCTTCAATAGACTCGCGGAAGTATGGCATTGATTCATGTATTTAAAGTGTCTCCTCCAGCCACAACCTTAGTTAGAGTAGGTCACTAAATAACAAGCCTGTCTTCAGTATACTCGTTACATCTCTTATACGCTTCCTATTCATGCGTTACACATATTCCCCCCATCATTTTTACATAGGAGAGGGTGGGGAAGGACTGTGGTAGTGATTTTTGATTTATATATTTGAGAGGAAGGCCGCGACATGGGGTTTCTTTACTGTGTTCTCACTGAACTGCATGAGGGCTGTGGTAAATACCCTACCAGTTGTGCGGCTAGCACTTTTCAGATGTACTATGGGAAAGGGAGGTTGAGTTGGCTGTCCTCAGGATTGGAATGCCGTGTGTATCAGTGTACCAGAGATCATAGGGCCCTTGTCTGTCGTTCAAGGGGAATGCCTAGGCAGAATAACAACCGGCACCGTTAATATCAAGGGCAAGCTTAGGCTCACAGTGGAGCATGATTGGGAACGCTTGATGAAGCTCCTTGGGAGGGGGGAGCAGTATGTGAGAAATATGATTGCGGACAAGGAAATGGCTGGAAAATGGTTAAATGGGAAGGAGATCAAAAAGGTCTTTATTTAGTCTAATGGGAGGGTGATTGACCTGACAACTAGACCGGTAAGCCTGGCACCGAAGGGGTCCGCCAACAGATACTATAGCTGGGAGGGGCTTTCATAGTTTGTCACTCGAGGGCCGGGATTTATTTTTATTTCTGAAAATTTTAAACCGTATTTAAGTCCATTGCTCCAAGAGCTCTGCTCGGTGGTCCTGCTATTCTCTTTTAACATACTGTAGACATAACAGTAGCACAATACAGTATTCACCTACAAGTTGGACCATTTTGGACAACCCAAGGACAAACCAATAACCCACAACAAATTATGATTCACATACTCAACTCAGCTCTCTCTAGCCTTATTCTTTGTTACCGTAAGCTTGACTTAATCCCTGCCACCCACGACTCATTTAACTAATGCAAAAAATGAGCGACACTAATTCCCACCCCACCCATTTATCCATACCATACCAAAACTTTGCCAACTTGAGAAGTTTTATATCTATGCCACAAGATTACACTAACAAAGCAATGATAGAAAGAAGAGAAAGGAAAGGGAAAATACTGGTATCTTATCAGATGCAATGTTAGAAAAGAAAAACTGGAAGAATAGAACTCTATTTACCCTAATGCCGCACTCGTCCAGTACCGCCTGACGTTATAACCATGCTAAGACTCCCGAGAGCCAGTTCCTGCGGTAAGCCGTCAACTGCACTATCTCCCCTGCCGCTGAAGAGCTAGCCCTCCTTCAGTGCTGGCCTGCAGAATAGGTGTACCGAGGTGATAACGCACATATTTGACTGCTGCCACTTATGGCCACAACAGGGTGCGTGCGCCTCGAACACCTTGAACGTGTACAAGCACAAATCCTCAGGTGGACAGTTCAGCAGCTTGTGGAGGGCAGTGGAGGAGCTGTACTGGACGGGGGAGAGGTTGCAGTGCGACTTGATTTTGTCTATCTTTTGCATTTTTGGATGAAGTTTATTGCTGTGAAGGAGTTGCCCTAGGAGAAGTCAGTGATGGCGGGGTCTAGAAAATGGAGGCAGTGGGGAGTGGTTCTCTTTTCGCTTGCGCTGGAATTTTATGATTGGTGGGGGACAGGCTACTTCAGATGATCGGCCATATAAGCAGGGTGAATCGATTGCTAGTACTATCTAGTATAAGTGTTGCTTCTGGGGTTCTATGAAGAGGTTAGCAAGACAGCCGAGATCTAACCCAGTTACTAAAAAAATAACTCACTAAATTGCAGAAGAAAAGAAAGGATTTCCATAAAAAGGGCAGTTGGGTTGCTCTAGGGAGAGTGAAATACTTTGTGTGCAGGAACCAGGCTATCTTATACAAGAATGCCACTACTGTCAAGTCTCATGGCATGGCTGTGTATGTGGGTAGACTTGTCATTACATGCGTTTTGATTCATGTTTTGCTTGCGCCCCAAGCAAGCAAGAGCCCTATATACAGCAATCTGGATTATGGTTTGAGATAGGAGGAGGAAGGTTCTAGTAGTTGAAGAAGGACATGTCCTAGCGGTCTGTCTTAGTAGTTATGGCTTGAACGATGTCCCATTCCTTGAGGGGCCTAAAGGCGAGGGAATGGTTGAATCCAGAAGGCGTTGTGTCAGGTACTCGAACTTGAGCACATCTGTTAAAAAATTTCGAAATATTAGTTCATAGTTCTATACGAGCCAAGATAGCTAAACTTACGAGAAACCTGAATCTCTTTCAATATTCCTCCAAGATGGCACTGCCAGCTTTACCAGTGACCTCCCCAATGCCCGGGGCACATGCCTCACCGAAACCCTCTCAACCTTTTGATGCCTGTTCCTATCCGTCCTCATTGGTCGTGTTTAGTCCCCTCCTAAGTCTATTGGCGTGACCGATACCCGGAACCACCGGCCCAAAGGTGTTCCAAGAACTGCTGATCGAGGACCCGGCATGGTCAACTCCCCCAGTAGCTAGGTCAATAGTTACTAACTCTTAATAAACATTGCCCCTACACTCCATATATTCTTTTGTTCCATCCCTCCCGATCCCTATCCTTTCTATGTCAGCGTCCATACTTTTCAGGTACTTCCAAACATTATAAAAATGCACAAGACTTCTGAGTGCTTGTGCCTCCTGCAAAATCTCTTCAGCCACACTATGCCCATTGCCACCAGAAAGCTGGCCGTCTGTCCGTCCGCTCTGGCCCGCTAATCAGGTATATCGAGGTGATAACGCGCATACTCAACAGCAACCACTAATGGCGGCAGTAGGGCTCGTGCCCCTCGAACACCTTGAAAATGTACAGGCGCAAAGTCTCCCATCGATACTTCGGCGGCTTTTGCAGGATAGTGGAGGATTTGTACCGAATGAGCGAAAGGTTGTGGTACGAGAGGTTGTGGTGCGAGAGGTTGCGGTGTGACTTATTCATAATGATGTATTGCATTATTTGGATGAAGTTTATTGCTGTAAAGGAGTTGAGCCAGGAGAAGTCGGTTATGGCTTGAGGAGGATAGAGTGGTTGGGCGCTAGATAGTAGCAGGGGGAGTAGTGGGTTGGTCGCTTTTTGCTTGCACTGGAATTCGGAGATTGGTCAGGGCATGCTCCCTCTAGTTAGGAATCTAGATAGGTGCTATTCAGGTTGATTGGCAGCCCAGATTTTGGCTTTGGGTGGGAGGAGCGGAGATTGCAGAAGTTGAGGAAGGATATGGTCTTGCTGTCTGTCCTTGTTGGAAGCGGCCTTAACGGTACCCTTCAGTGGTTAGCATAGCTCTTATCAAGCCGCTCAATCCAATTGAACTCACTAGACAAAGAAAGCTCTTATGTAAATAAAAATAAAAATACAAAATTTAATTAAAGAAAAAAAGTAAAGGGTTCCCATTCCTTAAAGAACCCGCCCTATAGAGACCGAGGGGAGAACTGTGTGCATTCGCCCTAGATGGGCGCCAGTGGTGGTTTTTTCATGGGAAATATTTTGCATGTTTGCTGCCATGGCATTAAAGTTGGGAAGGTGTTGATCAGCCATTTAGGCAGGATGAAAGGGTTACTCACTGGTATGAGTGGTGCTTCTGCTGTTCAATGAAGAATTCAGCAGGCAAGCCATCACCTCACTTGGTTGCTAAAGACTAAGCGAGAGAAGAAGAAAAAAAGTTGGTAAAACGAGAAGGGTGAAAGACTTTTTCTGTGGCAGCAACGGGTCCATCTTAGAAAGAAATGCGACGGTGTTTTGTTGCGTATATACAATGCAAGTAGCCGAAAGACCTGGAAAAGCAATCCTATTCAGGTGCGGATGAGACATTGCATGAATTTTAATTAGGTACCCACCACTCATCCTCTGGGATCAGTGATTAGATGAGTGGAAACTGGAAGAAGAGCTGTTTACAAGTTGCAGGAGGATCACAATCATCTCTGGATACAGTACTCGTGCAACCTGCAGTAAAATTTAACCTTCTCCTGGCAGGCAAAAAATCTATCCTCTTGACCTACCCGGCAGCGACACTCTTTCTTTCATTACACTTACTCGTAGGATTTTTTCGGGCGAAAGGCAAATTTTAATTCCACAACATGAAAATGCTTTCTACATCAAGCACCGCTCAGATTCGGCCAGGAAAACCTTGGAGGGATTAACCGTGATAGGTCTTGAAAGTCATAGAGAATCACTCAGCACTTCACCGTAATGGGCTCTTTCAGATCCCGATGGGATTTACACTTGCAGTATGTATAATCTTAGATCAGCTTTTCGGATATATAACTTGTCTCCTATGGCTGGTGGAAAGTAAAGCTCGCAGTAGCAGATACATGTTCGCCCTTGATTGTGTTACGAAAAGTTCTGAGATCCAAGATGCCCCATACTCTGCCGTCGATCAAGAGGGCAAGGATATGGGGTAACTTACTGCCTAACACCAGGACGCTGCATTGACATCTGACAATGAGTTATTGACTTACAATTAATTCTTCTTGGTCTGAACGTGGGTGTTGTAGATCTTGACTCTTAGAGCTTGTGCTCAGCACCGCACTATATAGTGCCCAGGCAATACATGTACAAATAAAATGACTGTATGATGAAAAAATGGAGAAAATATCTACAAACCCAATTCAAATTGAATATTCCATCCTTGTAAGTTCTCTCTGTGCTAAAGAACCCAAATATTTCCCTCCTTAGTGACAAAAACAAGCCCGCGACAATTGAATTGTGCCAGGTTGTGCCATCAGCTAATCTCATCACGCTCTGGCACTTCAAATGCCAACGACGCTACGGTAACTGTCCCCCCGTTGCAACCAAAACTTTTCTACACTCTACGTACAGTTGACCTGCGATAATATCCACTCCCCTCCTGTGCTACCACAAGAGGAATCAAGGCCCGCATTGAGATGTCACAGTATGTCTCAACACCTAGTATGCAAGATAATCATTAACTACTTTAGATTCCTCAAGCCACAGCAAGACGGATCAATCTTGGCTGTTGACCTAAGACTCTCTAATAGGCCGGGGCCCTCACCGTGGACATCATGGTCAAGAGAGCCAAGGAGTTCAGTGCTAAGTATCAAACTTAATTCAATATAAGCCTTAATAACAAAATTTCTTAGAAGTTCTAGGCAAGCTGGAGGGTGTATGATGGGATTCGACATTTGTATTTGAGAGGTTTCAGGAAATCATGGGCTTATTTTCATGTCATTTTTTCCTTGTGTTTAGTTGTGTGTCTGTCTAGGCATCCGAATCGCTCAACCGATGAAAAACATGCGCATATACCACTCAGTGTTTGACTCAGGTGTCTTCAATGACCTTTTTCCGTTGTTTATTGCTCCAAAAACAAATTTTTCAACAAAAGGTTATCTTTCTCGTTTCATAGGGATTGGGTGTGCCTCAAGTTTTGTTTGTAATTTATGGAGCTACTAAAAGGGTCCACTGCACTATAACCCACACTCAGCTCTCCACCAAGCCCAGAAACGCCTAATTAGAGAGGACCAATTCGAGTAAGAACAACGTAGATCCCAACAGGGCAGGAGCCATCCCAGTGACAGATAGAGTACTACATCAAATGTGTTTCATTCACTAGAGCCCACCTGATATGATGACCAAGACAGTTTTGAGTCTGGAGTGGTTGCCGTCTGGTATAATCCAATAGTGTACGGAGATACAGCGTGTAAGTTTTGTAGGCTACACAGGGGGTGAGGGTAGCAGTCCTCGTTTGTGGAACCCACAAAACTTACACGCTGTACCTCCGTAAGGGCAAGTTAGGAGTTATACTGAAACTTGGGGTAGAAGGGCTAACGGGTGTTGTGGAGCAGGTGGAGACGAAGCGAAATGCGATGGAAACATGTAGATTACACATATCGGATAAGAGCGAGCAGACGGTGAAGAAAGGGAATGTTGCAGGAGGGAAGGGGGATATTTGTATAGAAGTGCGATGGTTTTTTCTCGAATGTGCACTAGGTAAGTAGAAAGTATGATTTAGTTGCATAGATATTCAAGGACATTGTTAACCATGAAATTGCAGATACAAACGAGTTAGGGAGAAGTGTATACTCGAGATTCCTTGCGGATTGCTGGGTCTGTGATATCCTTTAAGCAGGCCTAAGAGCAAAAAAAAAAAAGGGTTGGGATCGGTGATCTGGTGGCAAGGATGGTCAGCAGTCTCAGTGTCGAATGATCATAATATTATGTGAGTAATACCCGTTCTGAAGGTTAGTGTTTTCCAAATCCACACACACTACAAGGTCATGTGCTGGGGACCTATATTACCGAACAAATTTTTCCTGAAGATTATATCGTAGTAGCTCTAAAGCACACTCACCAACTGCCTCAAGACCTCAAGAGTTAGTCGCATACCCAGCATTAAAAAATAAAGTGGTGGGACGAACAATCTTCTAGATCCCCACCGAGGCATAATTCTCCCTGACACTCAAATACGGCTTTAAAAGCTACAGTTTAACCTCTTCTAACACCCTGCCCCTAGCCCCGCATCTCACTGCTAAAGACTCCACCACCAACCGCCTTCCAATCTCGGCAAATATCTCAACTACTTCCAGCACCATGGGCGCTCTCCAGGCTTTCACAACTTGTTAGCGCTTTGCTAGGTCCTTGGTGAGCATAACTCCTCCAGCTTGGTTAACCATGTAATGTTTGAGATGATCTAGTAGAGTGGTTAGAAAAAATGCGGCATATTGCGGTCCGGAATAAGGTGTGAGATTTACCTCTTTGTGTGGGTACCGGCAATTTTGGGTAGTTTTTCAAGGAAAGGTGTTAAGATGGAATTCTTTGTTCCTTGGTCTGATCCGGGAAAGTTAGAGGGGAAAAGGCACATATTCTACGTGCCCCAGATGCCTCTAAGTACCAGGTAGAAAATTATCACGTCGCGGGCTGTTTTCCACCCTCGGTAGTTTCGTCAGAGCTTTGTGCCAAGATCCTATAACCTCCTGAGGACGAATAATAACTTGTGATTCTTCGAGTGCCTCGCAGAAGATAGAATTTATAAATGGCTTTTGAGTCCTTTCTAAATGATAGCGCCTTTTCCCCTAGCTCAATGATAGAACAATTGGTTAGTTCCTCCGTGGGAACCGGCCGTGTTTTATGCCATATCGTTCCCACAGTGGACTGAAAGGTCCTAATTAAATTTCTTCTCTGGTGCCGGGCACACAATGTCGCAATAAATTACACCTAGATTTAGAAAGATTCTTAATGACTATCCAACCTTTAAGATTTGGTTTGGTTTGGTTTGGTGGCTTACATTTGCATTTAGCTGAGATACACCACAGCCCCAGCTTCACCAGATATCACTCCTATTCCCCCTCGGGTATCGCTGCTCGTATGCAGTCTCTTTATCCCCCAAATGCTTCTTTCAGGACTCTACCTCTTTTTAACCTGGGTCCTAGTTAGGACTAGTAGGCGTTTTCTTTCGTTGTTCTTCATGTTCTTCCTATGTTGTTTCTTTGGAGATCTTTGTTTCCCTGATTTCCTGTCGAGTAGTGAGGGATCCCGGTGGTAATGGCAGGTCTGAACCACCACACTATATAGCTAGGCTATGTCTTTTTTGTTATCCATATGGGCGCGGTTTCAATCAATAATCTTGACCGTCAACTATTGCCACTTCTCCGTCCAAGCCGTCCAAGCGATCGTGCATTGCTACGATCTCCACCCGGCCTACCACAAGTTGCGTCAAAACGAATCTTATACCTCTTGGTATGAAATTTGCAATATAATTTTTATGTATTTAAGGGACCTGTTTATTTCCCTAGAAGAAAAACATATAGCTTCTACCACTCGTACTCGTATGCTTTTATCTCCTACTAAGCTTGATTTACGACATATCCCGGAGTTCCTATAGCCCACACAGGTGGTCTTGGATTACCTATGGAGCATGAGGTTACTGAAGTATGCGGTTATAGATGTCTTTACGCCCTCTCCCGTTAGGAGAACAGGGTAATGGTGTTGGTTTTATTTCCCCTATATCGGTTGCCATTTCGCATCAGGTACTGTACCGTATGATACTGTATCCGGTATGATAGTTGGTTTAGTTTGTGGCTTTATGCGGCGCCTTTTGGCATGTGGCGTTGGGTTTAGTGTGGCTTGTCCACCATGGCTGTGGCTTGTTCGGGATGATTGTATGACAGAGTGTTCTTTTTTTTCAGAGTTTCTGCCAAGTTCTTGCCAATGCCAGGATACTTCTATGCGGAGATGTTAGCTGTTTGGGAGATGTATGTATTTCCTGGTCTGTCCTTAGCTGCGGTAGAATCTCTATCGATTGCCTGGGCCCCGCTTATTATTTCTCACGTTCAGTCGTGCTCACCTACAGCCTCTGGTCGAAAAAAAATCGGGAAACGGGGATCGGGTTTTTGGGGTTTTGATTGGAGGGTTCAGTGTGCTCGAGCCAATTGAGCGACCGTGTTTCTAACTTTAATTTCCACATTCCCGATTTTTTCGACTTGAGGCTGTACTATATGTACTTGTACCATTTATGGTGAATTTCGGAATCGCGTGTCTGCGCTTGAGCCCAGCACGTGGGATACAGTAGCCGCTCAAAAATACTAAGGCGACCGTGGAACTCAGACTACCGTAGCCCAAACCCGGCTAGAACTCCGATTTGAGTGCTGAGGCTGACAAGAATCATGGAAAAATGGTTGGAGCCCGCTTTCAGAAATGCAGCCTCCGGTTCTCCAACATTTGGCAATTGTGCGTTTCACCTGCAGTCGCCTGCCTCGATACCGGTAGAGTCTATCGGTCAGCTATCCTAGCTGAGCTCAATTCTCTCTCTACTACCGTACTTATAGCGCCCCTACACCCACAGTGGAAGCATCTGCCCAGCGTTCGACTACGAGTATATACCTATAGCTCGTTCCCCCTGAATCTTCCTCACTCGCCTCAACAAACATCATCAACATGCATCCTGCGAATTTCCTCCTCCCGGCTCTTCTACTCGCTCCACTTACCTCTGCGTGGGGTACGCTCGGCCACAGGACAGTAGGCTTACTATCGACCCGTTATCTACTTCCCGAGACTGCGAAGTGGGTTCGTGATCTCCTCGGTTCGGAGAGTATTGCTGCCGCGTCGACCTGGGCGGATGGATACGCTCATAGTAAGGACGGCAAGTACTCTGCACCGTGGCACTATATCGACTCGAAGGATAACCCACCGCACACCTGCGGAGTCAATTACTCAAGAGATTGCAAGAAGGACCAAGGCTGTATTGTCGCCGCTCTTGTTAATATGGTACTACTCCTCCCTCCTCTTATCCTGCCTACTCTCTAAGGGTGAATAGTGAACTGATGCAGAGATGGAACGATAGACTAGTAGAGTCGTAGATGGAAGACTATCCCACAACGAGCGTGCTATGGCGCTGAAATTTATTATCCACTTCGTCGGCGACATCCACCAGCCCCTCCACACCGAAGACCTCCTTCGCGGCGGCAATGGAATCCACGTGACTTTCGATGGCAGGAAAGACAACCTTCACAGCGTCTGGGACTCCGCCATCCCCGAGAAGTACATAGGGGGAGACGCGATGCAGGATGCTACGACATGGTCGAATAACCTACACACGGAGATCGAGACAGGCAAGTTCAAGGACCCTTCTATTAAACAGGCCTGGAGCGCATGTCTCGATCCGACAACACCGCAGAAGTGCACCCTTGTGTGGGCCACTGAGAGTAACAGATGGATGTGTGATTACGTCTTGCCAGCGGATTATCCTGAAGGGTTTGAGGGGAGTGAGCTAGGCGGGGAGTACTATGATGGCGCGGTGTCAATTGTGGACGAGTTGATTGCACAGGCGGGGTGGAGGCTTGCGGGATATCTGAACGCGATTGTTACGGGAGAGACCGGGCTTTCGACTGGGACCCAGTCGAATGGTTTTTGGGATCAGAGTGGCTTAGGCCATGGGCGGGAGAGACCTGGACGGGAGGAGAGGGGGGGTAGGGAGCCCAGAGCCCCTCCCCGGGGACCAAAGAAGTTGATGGGGCAAATTGGGGGCTGGTGGGGCAATTTGAGAGTCGGGGAACTTTGAGTGTTATTTGGTTATGATGTATTTCCTTAGTTTATGCTTTGGGTATCAATTGTTGTATTTTGGATTCCGGCTTGGTCTTTCGATTTGATTTGGCATTCTATTGAAATATCTTGGTTATTAGTTCTCGGTGGTCATCCAACATGCCTTTTGCGCTTGTAAGCTAAGGCTGAAAGGGCAATTAAATATGGCAATCCCAAACAACCCTTGGGTATCTATTATGCAAGTAAGCAATCACTTAAACAAGATCAGTAGCACCTAGTTCAGCTGAAATAGTTGCAAACATCGTGTTGTAGCTATAACATGTATTCTCACCGAATAGTTCAGCCGTGTTAGTGGTCTGTTGGAGGGGAATAGCCTCAAATCGACACTCAGCAATCCCCTACAAACGACCCTCCCACAGGGCCTCACTTCCCCCGCGGCTTTTGTAAACACCGAACCTACCGATTGTCGTCTTTAATAATCGTTTTTCCCTCCATCTCCTTCGGCCCACTCAGCCAAAATATCTCCTTCCCTCCCTCCCCTCCGCGAGCTCCTCTACCGTGACTGTTCATGCGTGACTTTCTCTAGCGCCTTCCTGTGCGTGGCGTTAAGGTTGGCTCTGATGCTGTATTCGTGTCCAGGAACACACAAACACACCCCTAGTGTTTTTCCCTTTCTCCTTCCACTCCCTACTCCCCCCCCCCCCTTCCTCATCCTCTCGCTTCCTTTTCATCAATACGTTATACAATCCTGAGATTCATTTTTCCAGTTTTACCTACAGTATTTACATCAACTGTGTTAATTCTAACCCCCAAAGCCATATTACCGTATTAACATCAAGAGCGTGTGGTGGTTCCGCGGAGCCGGGAGCCATTCCCATTCAGGGAAAGAAGGGCAGTCCAATCTTTGCCCCAAGTGTCTCAGCCTATCAAGGCCACCGCGAGGGCAGCCACAGATATGGAAGCAAATCACCCAAAAAAAGATTGAGAGCCAAAACTCCTACCCCCCCCCCGCACCGCCTCAGATGTCCATCGAACCTACCGATTCAGAAAAAAGCTCCATTCTACCCAGAAAGTTTTTGATGAAAACCCATTCTCAGCCCCCGCCTGACGAGCCTGAGAGCAAGCCATCAATGGAATTACCACCATGGATGCGGAATATTGGACCACAGCAGATTTTAGACCAGCAAAAACAACATGAAGGGTGCCTAGAATTGGGAAAGATTTCTGAGCAAGCCCTCGATCAATGGAAGAGCCAATACCCCAAAGACATCGAAAATGATAACCTACATTACGAATATAATTTTCTTTCACAAACATTTTGCATAAAATGCCTACCTCTTCCAATCCATGACTCGTTACAGATCTTTTTTGGCAATGAGGCTGCGCTTTCCCTCGCAGACAGATTCGGCAGAGGACAAGCAAGGACGATGGTTGCTATTGGCTCTGGGACAAGTATGTATCATGATAAATCCTTCTTTGAATTTAATATAACTAACATTGTCAAGCATTCTCAGGGTTTAGTGGCGACGGATATGCGGCGTCCGAAAAGCTTCCCGATTCGTACATTCAGTTGACTAATGCAAGATTCCCAACCGTCGTTTGCGAGGCTGGTTGGTCCGAATCCCATGAAGAATTGAAACAAGATGCCCGGTTATGGCTCTTGCACACAAATGGAGAGACCCGAGTTGTCATTATATTGTCTTTTACCGAGAGTAATCCTAGTACCACTAGCACCCATGTGGCAGTCGATACAGAAACCCAGATGGCGGTTAATCCAGAGAACACTGAGGAAGAGGAAAAGACTGTTCTTGCCGGCATTGACGAAAACACTGATCCCCATTATTTGGCCGGAAAGTTGTTTGAGTTAAACCAAGAGGGCAAGTTAAAAAAACCCTTGATCGGAAATATAAGTGCTAGTCTTTATATCTACAAGGCGACTGAAAATGGGCAAGATATTGTTGAAACCTTTATGGCAACCTTGCTTCCGCCCCCGTCCAAGGACTCGGATAAAGCTGCACTGCCAAAACACTTCGGAATTAGTGTAGGCGATATTTTAGGAGACTCTCTCCCGGAGGGGCATAAATCGGACGATGAAATCCAATTTTGTTTGGCAGATCTACAAAGTGTGATAAAAACTTCGATTCCACGAACTGCACGCCTCAGAGCAACCAAACGTGCCCTGCAGCTTTTGAAGAACACTGTTGGATTCGATGATGAGTCTGAGCAAACTTTCACACAAAGAAAACGTCAGCGAGTAGCGCCTATCGGGACCTGGAAATAACTATTCTCCACTAACCTTCACACTTTTCCCCGCTTTTCTAAATATTCTCTTTACTTTGTCCGTCTCCCTCTTTTCCTAGACTTCCCCTCCCTTCAACCTCTCTTCTCTCTCGCTTTCCTACAAATCTCCACCATTTACCTATTCCCCTATTTTCTTCTTTCTTTTGACACTTTTCCTCTCCCCTATTCTTTTTACCTGACTTCGCATCAATTTCGCTCCTGCAGTGTTTGTTTTCGGAATAGATAGTAGAATGGGCCAAATACTACTCAGCGGGGTGTGTTTCTCATTATTTTCCTGCTTTTACCTCGCTCTAAATTGTTTCATTCAATCTATCTATGGTGTCTTCTACCTTTTTAGCAGGGCAAAAATTCATGTGGTGAAGGTTTCCACCAAGGCTTAGAAAATTCAGTTAGAAGGAAAGCTGGCATGACAGGCTGGGTGGACTACCCCAGCGTGATCCTGGATATGTAAATTAGCTTGCAAGAGGTCATACATGTGTACTGGCACCTTATTCTCTTTCTTTTGAAAGAAATCTTACTGCATGATTTCTTCCTGTCGTCTCTCAAAATAAATACATGGTGACGCTTATTGGCAGATGAGTGAGGAAAGTTTGGCAGGGATGTTGGGTAGGAGGCAGTAGCAAGTGGGTGGTGACGAATTCGCAGGTGGGCCAGAGGATTGGCACCCTTAATGTTATCCAAGAGGACTTAAATAGTCTATGCTGCATGCGATTGAAGCCTGTTCAAACTCTCAATATTGGGAGTTAGGAGATATAAGCACATTAAATCGACTTTTTTGCTTTCAATTTTACTACTTCTGTGAGACCAACTCTAGTTTGAGGTCACTTGTCCTTCAAATGCTGATCTTCGTTGAAGCTCTGTGATTGTCTTATTGGATTGATTCTACAAAATCACTATAATGAAGACTATATTCTGGGTTCGGTCGTATAGATTCATGATGGTAAGTTTTGCGGGGGAGGTTGGTAATAATCGGCAGTCTAAGCATTAATAGGGCGAGATTGCTGGCTTTAGCAAAGCTGGTGTTTTACTGTATTTCATGTCACTCTGCCAGTAGAATTCATTAGTTATTAGAATATGCCTTGTGTTTAGAAAATTAGTAGACGACAAAATCTACCTGAGATTTCGAAAACTCACATGTCAATAGTTCCCAGGTTCTAGAGTTTGTTGGAAATATGATTAGAGTTCACTACGGATCGGGGCGGGATGGGTTTTGCACTCGGAGGCCCTACCGTTACACGGATCGGGGAGTGAATTTTGTCCATTGTCCCCGCCGCTTCCCTGTGCAGGGCTCAACTCCACTCATTCCCATGACAGGGCCCATATCTTGCGCAGCAAAAATTGACAGGGACCTGTCTGTGGCAGAAGTGAGGCGAGGCCTGTCCGAGGGATGGGGCGGGGAAAATAGAAAACTGAGGCCCCGGCCCGGCCCGCTTACAGGGGTGGGGTGGGGACCTTGGGTAGGGGCCCAGTAATAAACACTAAATATGATTCCTGGGAGAGGAAGCCACATGATGGGTTGGAGTAACGATATCTTAGCCTCATGTGCCTTTTTCTTATTTTCTATGATTATCTCAGTATGACAAGGCGCTCCGCAGGGATGAAAACACCAGTCTGGTGTTGCGTGATGGAGAGTCTAATACTATGGACCCAGGTAGTACAATTAGGGTGATTACTTACATTTCAGTCAGCCTATTATCACTTTCAAGATCAGGACAGTAGACATAATGGCCTTGATAGTGTTAAATTTGATTTTTTTACTCCGGGCTCTTTGTTGCTTTTACAAGTACTTCATTTGTTAGAGAATGCAATCCGGCAAGGGATGCCAGGCAAGTGATGATCCATGATGGCTGCTTGAAAGTCATAGATAATCACTCGCCATTCCACAGCGGTGCGCTTTTTCAAATCTTGATAGGATTTACACCTGTAGTTCATGTAATCTTGGATCGACTTTGTTGGGGATATAACTAATCTTTGAATCTACTAGTAGGCTTTGAAGTTATGGGAATCATATAACGTATGCTCTCATTCCAGGAACTATTTTTTCAGCCATTAGATATGCTAATGTTCTTGTATAGCTCCTGGGCAAAGCTCTTCTCGCGGCTTTTGTCATTAGTCACTGTTTTTGCTGTGACAATTTTCATCCCAGTCCTAAAGAACTCATTCATCCAGGTTTGCTGCTAGTTTACAAAAGGGTAATGAGACTCTATTCTTGCTTCTAGTCAAAACTAATCTTAGGGCAGAGCATAACTTTCTTGTCATTGTAAACATATAATGGCAGGTGAAATCCGATATTCCATTTTAATACATGGCACCTCTGAACATTTTTGGCTAAGCCCTTCATCCTTTCCAACATGTTATGCCTTTCCGTCTGTTTATTTGGCTGAATCTGATTATTATCAAAATCCCTCATTTCCCTATTCTGTTACTTAAATTTCTCTATGAGCCAACCATTCTCGGGAACTCTATCTTCAGACAATCAAATGTATTTTCTGAGTAGTGCCCGCGAAAGACAGTCCAGGAATTATTCAATCTACTCAATCAGGGTAATTTTGCCCAGTGTCTCGTAGGATCCATGCTGGCTCAGTGTGAGCCATCGTCAAAGTGGAGAATTGGAAGAGGTCTTCAAAAGACTCTATAAGGGAGAGTTGCCGATCCACAGTGGAAGAAAGTTGGTTGTGCTCAGTGAAATTATAACTTTATAAATGAAAGGGGTAGCATTAGCAACGGGATCAGAGCCCACAGAATTCAAGGATGAATTAATGTAGGCAATGAAGCTATAGTGAAGAGAAGACCTGGATTTGCTGAATTGGCAAAGAGTGATAGTTACAGAACCATGAAAGACTGACAGAGAAATGCTAGCCTGAGAAAATTGACTAGATCGGTAGGGAGTCCGCATGGCACAGCACCGGAGTACAGAAACTATGTCATCATTTGGATTACCAGTATTGTGGTTTTTAGCGAAAGGGGCCCTAAGCTCACCCAGTTGGTTTTTCCCTCCCATAAGCCACTCGAGTGTACTAGAAACTAAGTTAGCAGTACTTGAGTACTGTATAATATGATAATATGTCTACATAATGATGGTAATGAAGATTATAAACTATTGCATGTTAGCATAAATAACCAAACATAACCATGCAACAGCTTGCTCTTTTCTACTAAACACCCAACTCAACAAAATACTGCCAAAACCACAGCCAAATAAATATTTAAAAATAAAATAAATTGATAATACTAATTAATACCTTATGTGTCATCCATCTGGTTTATTGAGTTTTTTTTTTGTGGTAAAAGTATGGTGGATTCGGGAGTGAGGGGGCAGGGCTGCGATGCTCTGTGGTAGAACGCTGTAGTGCCAAATGTTCGGTTACTTTCGCTGATGTGCAATACCGCCAAGTAAGGTTTACTCCCCCTCACTCGATAGTGGTTAATGTGTTCTTAAATATTTTATCTTTATCTTCTCGCCATGTCCTCCTTCATTCAAATCCCTGCCCCACAGCCTATCCAACCAAAACTCCTCAGCCCACTCTTTTAAAAATCTCTTTCCGATCCTCGGTCGTTATAGCAGCAGTAGTCAGCTTGACACCTTGGTTGGCGGTGTTAAGGGGCATAGCTGGAGGGTCAACCCAGCCTTGAATCCTTCCATCCCTCAAATCCACTACGAGTCTACGATGGTCTTTTCCCGCTAGTTCGATGTTGGGGACACTTCCTTTACCTAGTCGCCCAGGCTTTCGTGCGACCTACCTATCGCGGTGTCGGAGGAATAGTGGATCCAACTCAGGCATAAGTTATACCGTTAAAGATGATTGGACAATCGCAGGGTTGAGGGCGTTTTTTATGGTCTGTAAAGAATTCGTTGGAAAATGGTTGCGGGGAATTTCTTTCTCATGTGCTTGTTAGGTGAGTTTAGTAAAGGGGGAGTATTTGGAAAGGCCAGTTGCTCTCCTAGTCAGTGTGCCTTTTGTTAGTATATTCTCCCTGTCCGTTTCTTGTTCTGAGCTTGGCCCTTCATCATCCTAGCCCTCTGTAATGTTGATGCTATGCCCTTACTACCAGCCCCGACGAGGGAGGCTAGCATTTCTGGGGTCTCGGAGACCTGTAGAAAATCTAAAAGAGGAAGACGAAACTCAAGCGAATAATAATATAGAGAATGCAGTTTAAATTGCCTCACATGATCGGTAGTGTGGGGCTTGTCAATATGCCCTTCTCCAATGGGAGGAGGGGTCTACATACATAAGTTGGATCACAGAACTCGGGGCAGGGGAAAAAAAAAAGCAACTAGTAGCAGAGCAAGAGTGTTTCGCCAGTTCATCCTCCTTCCCATACCATGCGATAGCTTTATTTCCATTTGCCGATGGGACCCAGTCGCTGCCGTTTTCTTTTGGAAAATGTTTGTTGATCATCGAATCCACCGAAAGCCTTCAAGAGCTTCTCGGCCCGGCTGGTGGCCCTTAGCCGCTCTGTGTCGGGGATGGAACTTTGGATATATTCTTTGAGAACTGCTAGACTGAACGCAATTTCATCCTTAGGGTCATCTGGCTTAGGAAGGCATTTATCCAGTAGGTCCTGCATGGTGATCCTGAATTCGGTGGGTTCTGACTTATCCTCGTCGGCAGTCGGTGGTGGAAGCAAGGTTGCGACAAACGATGCTTCAATACCGTTACCCTCCTCAACCGCTTTATATATATAAAGGGTTGCAGCAAGGTTTCCGACCAATGGCTGCAGTAGCTTGCCTTGTTGGTTGAGAACAAATAATTTTTCGGTCAAATCGTTCAGTTCGGTTGACTGATCGATACTATTCAGTAAAATTTGCTCATCGTCCGAACTGCCTTGAGTGCCGAGAGAAGTTTCCTCAGCGTCAGCGGTGTCCTCTGTGCCATCGCCATTCTCGTCCGCATCCTTCTCGCCAGCCTGAGCTACCATTTGGGTCTTCGGATTGGATTCCGTAAAGCATAGTACTATTACGATGCGCGTCTCCCCCCCAGTGTGTAACAGCCAAAGCTTGGCATCCTCTTTTAATTCTTCGATCGACTCGGCAAACCCCGCTTCGCAGACAACGGTCGGGAACTTATTACCGAGGGGCTTGATATAGGCGTCGGGAAGCTTCTGGGAAGATCCAGTCCAGTCTCCGGTAAAACCTTTAAATGCTGCAAACATATTAGTTAAATAAAATTAAACTGGGAATTTGTTTTGAAGTGTACTCGTTCCAGAACCAACCCGCACCATATTTCTCGTCTGGGGCCTACCAAATCGCTGGTTGAGCGAGCTTAAAACGTGTTCATTAAAGTATAGTTGGAGGGAATCGTGCGTGGGCGTGGGCATACACCTGATGATAAACTTTTCCGTGAGGTAATTATACTCGTAGCGTATATCATCACTTTCCGCAACTTCAGGGTTTTCACAACTCCAATGCTGAAGTGCTCTCCCGGTAATGCTTCCCAATTGAATGTTTCCTTCGTGGTCCCCTTGCAGCTCAGCTAGCTTCTTTGGATTAATACCTCTTATCCAAGAAGGTAAGTTCATAGTAGCAAGGGCTGGCTGTGTGTGGGAGAGCGGATCTTCTAAATGAGTAGTTGCTGAAAGCTCGGTGGCTATTATCGAACTCGTTTTTAGATCGATGGGCGCCGTGTAGAGCTTTAGAGAGGCAGGAGGTGTAGGAGTTTTGGGGCGTAGACGTTTTTCGGAGACCTCCATGGATGCATGCCAGCGTGACTGCTACTATCGTACCCTTGGTATGAAGAGCGAACTGAGGAGAATAGGGCTATCTCTGTTGCCCTGAATTAGAATAGCGTGCATTTCTCCTGGGTCGGAGTAACGGCCGCCGCACCACATGCTCATGATGCAACCAAAATGGGCTTGGTTTATATCGACATGGCAAGTGTACTACTAGGGTAAACAGTAAAGGGGGAGGGGGGGCTGAGATCCGAGTCGGATTGTGGGTAGATGGTGTGCAATTGAGTGGAAGAGGGGGAAGAGGGGGAAGAGGGGGAAGAGGGGGAAGAGGGAGCGGAGAGTGAGACCAAGGAGGGGGGGGAGGAGTGGGGAGTGGAGGGAGGGAGAGAAGAGAAAGGAGCCGAGAGTGGAAGGAGCCGAGAGGAGAAAAGAGCGGAGGGAAGAAACAAGAAAGAGGAGAAAAGAGAAGAATGAAGGAAGATGAAGGAAGTGAAAAGAGTGGAGGCAGGCAGGAGAGACGGCCTGCGTAGGCAAACTCAATTTACAAGTACTCGGAGATGAAAGTAAAAATCGAGTATGCTAAGGACCCTGTCATTACGGAGAGGTATCGTACCGGTATTGAGCTGGCCAAAATAACATAAAAGATCGGCACCCTCAAGGTACGATAAGAAGAACCCGGACTAAAATTTAGCAGACGTAACCTTTACATCATTAATGATATATGTATGGGGCGTCGACATTCACCAGTTGAGGTACTATAATAAGGCCTTCACAATTTTTCCATGATAGTATTAAGGTATCAACTCAATGCAACTACTCCGAGTTTTAACCTCCTAGTGCCCCCCTGTTTCTTCTAATTCCTAATCCGTGAGATTCCCGAGATTCTAGCTTTATCTTTGTTATGCTCGATTTTTACTTCCATATCCGAGTACATATCTGTAACAACCAAAAA